>Ga0268262_10004041_pt1 | contig 15405 bp, 10 predicted proteins | sample TergutNc150P3_FD_190354 | JGI IMG/M metagenome (GOLD analysis project Ga0268262, IMG submission 190354) | Nasutitermes corniger P3 segment gut microbial community from laboratory colony in Florida, USA - Nc150 P3 (SPAdes) (version 2) | ecosystem: Host-associated > Arthropoda: Insects >... | reverse complement strand
TCAAAGGGAGGATATTATGGCTGAACATATAATGCACAAGAAAGAGACAAAAAAAGCGCCTCAAAAGACGCTCAAAGAAAAACGCGAACAAAAGAAAGAAAAGAAAAAAAACAAAAGCAGTGATTAGTTAAAAAAACCCGACCGTTTGGTCGGGTTTTTTATTTCACTTCAACTGACTACTTAATCAAATAGAAATCCACACGGCGGTTTTTCCACCAGTTGTCGCGATCCTCAAAGGAGGCGATTGTTTTGGATGAGCCTGCGCCGATCGCTGTCAGTCTGCTTCGCGCGACGCCGTTGCGAACCAACAATTCCACAATCGCCTTTGCTCTCGCTTCGCTGATGCGTTTTAATTCAGGTTCTTCCCTGTCGCGCGCGGCTCCCGCTGGCTGCGTCGGGTTGGCGTGACCTTCTATCTGAACTTTGTAATCGCGGAATTGGTTAAGTATCTGCGCAATACGTTTTATGATACGCATATTGTTATCAACAACGTCTTTGGGCAATCCTTCAAAGTCAGCATAGTAAGCTCTGAATTGGATTGACGGAATTTGAATCTTTAACCTGTCGCCCTCGCGGATAACAAGCACGTCAATGCCGATTTTGCCGTCTGTCGTACTTGAGTTTCCAAGTGCGTCAACCGCGGTGAATTTGTACGGATAGTACATTGCGGATTGGACAAGCTCGCCCTTGTCGCTCTTGCCGTCCCAAATAATTCTGCTTGCCGGGCTTCCTTTGCCTTCAATCTTGCGGAAAAGCTGGGAATTGCCGCTCTCTACGGGAGTGAGTATTTCAAAAGTCCATGTCGCTATCGGAGAAGCGTCCTTTGTGGTAAGACCGATAAACAATTCGTCGTTTTCTCCGTCGTTATCGGGACTGAAGTATTCAGGCGAGGTCGCCACAGTAAGAACCGGTCCCGATACGTCTACTAAAACTGATGAAGCGGACGCTTTTACCACATCGCCTCTTGTGTAATTTACCGTAAGTTCGGGAATGTACAAACCTTCGCGTATTTGTCCGCTTTCATCGAGACCGTTCCAGCCCTGAAGCGCGGGAACCGGCGACTTTCCGGAGAATGTGCGCTGAGCGCTGCCTGTTTCATCTTTTAATTCCAGTTTCCAGTTGTCAATGCCGTCGCTTAACGAAAGACGGATATTGAAGTTCACCATATTGGCGGTTTGATTTTTCGCGGGCGCGATAGCGGAAACGGAAGTAGTTATAAACGCTCCCGCTTCTCTTGAGTCAAGGATAACATTTGTCAACTCCGCGCTTGCCGAGTTTTTCGCCTTGTCTGTCGCGCTCATGCGGAACGAATATACTCCGTCGGGAGCGATTTGCCCCGCGTCATTTTTGCCGTCCCATGTAACCGGTCTTGGCGCTCCGTTTTGGCTTTCAAAGGTTTTTACTTTCTGTCCCGCCGAATTGTAGATTCCGCTCTCCCATGAGTCTTCCACTGAGCCGCGCGGGGTAAATGTTACAGTTCTGTTTCCGCTGCTCTGACCCGGAGCTGCGGAACCCTTAGGATCAAATATTCTCTGCGCGTCGGGAATCGGGTTTATCGCTATCTCAGGCGGTCTGTTTTTGATTACGGTTTTGTACTCGGAAGTTACCGCTTTATTGCCCAATTCGTCGGTTGAAGTAACCGTAAACGTATAAGCGCCGTCGGGAGCCAAATCTCCCGTACTGCGAAGTCCGTCCCATACAATCGCGGGCGGAATTTCAATTTGTTTTTTGGATGTGGTTATTCTATGGAAGAATTCTTTCATGTTAAAGCTTTCAAAACGCTGTTCCTTGTTTTCGATAACGCGGACGACATTGCCGGATTCATCTTTAATTTCCACAGACCATGACGCCACATAACTTTGATCCGTTATGGTAATTGGAACTTCAAGGGTGTCGGCTTTACCGTCGTTGTTAGGTGAAAAATAAGCGGGTTCGGAATATTTTAAATCGATGACGGGCGGTTTTTTATCGGCGACGCCGGCATACCAGCTTATTCCGCCGCCGACTGCGGCAATGCCTTCGTATATGGGTTTAAGCCCCGCGCTTATTTTCAAGTCGCCGTCAGAGGGCAGACGACCGCCCGCGATTCGTTCTCCTGTGGAAGGAAGCATGAAATTTACGCTAAGCCCGACTGCGGGAATCACAGGGAAAGCTACTTTTTTCTTGGTATATTCATATTCTTTTGTTAAATCTCTTATGCTAAGCCCGCTGCCGCTTGGCCATGAAACATTCAGAGTAATAAACTCCGCAACTGTCATTTTTATTCCGGTTTTTACGATTGCGTCAATGTAAGGAGGATAAAAAAGAGAAGGGAAGCTGATGTCCGCAGCAGCCCCTAAAACAAATGGATCTTTTTTATTCTCGCCGCCTTCTACATGGATAAGGTCAAACGAAACGCCGCCAATCGGGGTAAGCCATGTTGGATAATAACTTAAACCTATGCCCCGCAGGACTACGCCGAATGTAAAATTTTTCAAAGATCCAAGACTTCCGATATTGTATCTAAAGCCGAGATCTCCTGAAATTGTGTTCGCGCCTTGGTCCAAAACTTTGTCTTTGCCAAAGCCGAAGTTTAAGCCGACCCCAAGCGACATTCCCGGATACAATTCCTTTGCGGCAAAAACATTGCCGCCAAAAGTCGGCGCTACTGGGAAATAATAAAATATATCTTTTTCCGCGCCGCCTATGAATCTCAGCGAAGCGCCGAAGACGCCGGATTTTGTCGGGAATAACGCGCCTGCGGTAAAAGACTGCATATATCCGCTGTCATTTGGTTCATCGCCAGGCAGCATTTTGGGAATTGCCAGATAGCTTGCGTCAAATATCATTCTATTGGCGTCTCCGCCCTGCGCCGGATTAACGCCGCTTACGGGCGCTCCGCCTTGAGTGGTTGTAAAACCGTCCGCAGTAAGAGCCGCGCTGTATAGATCGGGAACCGCGTCGGCTCCGTGGGGCGAGCGGGGGGGATCCGAGTAAAGCGCTCCCGCAAATAGGAATAAGACCGCAAAAAACGCAGCCGTTTTTCTAATTTGTTTAATCATTATTTACCTCATATTAAGAATATAATAAGAGTATCATTTATTCATTGTTTTTTCAATATACAAAAAAGCCGGATATTTATACAATTTTATGTTTTTTTGTACTATCGGCGTTTTTATATAAATATTTTATCCTGCAATCTCTTTTAGTCTTTCGATAATATTAATGTGCTGAGTGCAGGCTTTTTCGCATAACCCGCAAGCCGTACATTTTGCCGCGCCCGATCTTTCAAGCCCCCAATGCCATTTTAACCTGTCGCCGATAGGGTCTTTGTTTTTTTTATCGAGTAATTTCTGGTTGTAAGTGTCCATGTAACAGGGAATCGGAATTCCGGCGGGGCAGTTATCGCAATACGCGCAGCCTGTGCATATGCCTTCAAACGAGGTTTGCGCTTTTGCTTTTACCTCGTCAAGTTCCGCCTTTGTACGGGGCTTGTAACCTTCCATAGCGTCAAGCGCTTCGCGCAGATGTTCGATTGTGTCAAAGCCGACAAGGGTGTTTGTAATTTCAGGATGATCCCAAAGGACTCGGAGCGCGGCGGCTACGACGCTTTCGCCGTCTCTGCGGATAAAATTAAAAAGATCCGGATGCTGCGGGATAACGCCGCCGCCAAGCGGATTCATAACTACAGCGCCTAGTTTTTTTTCTTTGATAGCGTCAAATGCCGCCTGCCTTGCGTTAAAATTGTAGGCGGAATAGCCGAACAATACGCCTTCAAAAACTGCTTCCATTAATAACTCTTTTATTTCATCTTTCATAAGGTGGCTGGAAATACAAATATGACGGATAAGCCCCTCGTCTTTAAGTTTTCTGAAAGTTTGCAAAATGCCGTCTTTTTTTCGGTTTTCCCAATTTTCCAAACTTAGTATGCACCAGATATGGTAAAAGTCGATAGTATCAATATTTAATCGTTTAAGCTGGGCTTCGATTTCTCTGCGAATGCCGCTTTCCGTGCTTTCAAAAGTTTTGGTGGCGCAGAAGTAGGGCAGTCCGCGTTTTCTCATTTCCGCGAAACCTTTGCCGTAAACAGTCTCGCTTCTGGTCTCAAAATAACCGGGAGCGGTATCAAAGTAATTAATCCCGCCTTCCGCCGCCGCGACCATAAGGCGGACGCACTCGTCGTGGTCGTCCACGTTTTTAAACCTCATTCCGCCAAAACCCAAAAGAGAAACTTTTTCCCCTGTTTTTCCGTACTCTCGATAAATCATCTTTACTCCTGCTGTTTTATTGTAACAAAAAAACATGACAAAAATCAATCTTTTGTTTTTATAGATTAACCGCAATTTATATTAGAATTTTCAGTGAATTTATATGAAAATAACAGAGATTTTTTTGTTTTTTACGCCTTTTTTGTGTCGTTTAACTATATTTCCGGTAAAATTAAGAGGTTTGACGTTTTTAAAAGAATTTATCTTAAATTCGCGCGTTAGTATTGATTTTTTTTTGAAAAAATATTATTTTATATGAAATTCCAGAGCTTTAATAAAAGGAGAGAAAAATGAAAAAATTTATAGTGATCGCCGTACTGCTTGCGGTGGTGATAACAAGCGCGTTTGCGCAAGCCGGGGAAATAACAGACTATATGTTTGGTTTACCCGGTGAAAACTTCATGGAACCGCAGTGGTATGTATATTCCGGCTTTGAAAAATTCTATATTCAAGCCGGATTTGATAACCCATCTCTAGCTAAACTTGGCTTTGCGACCAAAACCAGCGATCTGTACATTGGCGTATCCTACGAAGGCGGTCTCTTTAATCAGATAGATGTTGGGGGGTATACGGAATCAACAATTTCTGTTCCTACTCCGCCTGCTTTGCCGGGAAGTATTTCGCCTTTCGAAGGGAAAAAAATTAAAACATATGGAACGCCGAATCTGGATTCCAAAGGCAAAAGACCTAACCACAGTATTGGTGTATTGGTTGGTATCCAAGATATGGGGATCAAATTAACAGTAGATACAAATTATCAGATATTTGATCTTAAGGAAGATTCAATTGTAGGTGGAAATAATTATAAATCCTATAAAGCTGAATACGGTGATGTTTCACCCAGTCTTAAATTTGGTATGGCAAAAGATCTTACAGAACAAGGAATAAGACCTTCCGCTGAATTAGTTTTCTCATTCCATACCGATTCTATCCAGAGTGATTATTATGAAGGAAACTTGGATACCAACACCGGTATTAAAAGTTATATAACACACGAAGCAATAGAAGGTTTTGCTACTCAAGGAACCGATAATTTTGCTATTATTGGAGTAAAGCTTAACCTTGGCGAATATACCATTTATTCTAAAGATAACTTCACCTTTTCAGCTGATTTCGACTATGCGTTTAGTGCAACAATTTACGGTGAAAACAAATACACATATAATGCTCCAAATCCAACAACCGGAGCTACTGATATTAAAACATTCAAAGAAAAAGGTGGTTTTGATGACACCAATGGTGTTTTTCATAATGGTATTTCTGTCATGGTTCATGGAATTGAACCGTCAGTAAAGGTTACATGGGATTCGGAAAAGGTTGGTCTTGGAGCAAAACTCCATCTGCCGATACTGATTACAGATGGTAAAGAAACAACAAATGATATTGATATTAATACTGATAAGACTAGTCCTGCTTATGGCACTTATACTCTTTACCCCACTTCTACTACAAAAGCGACAACTTTTCATTTCTTACCAGAACTTAAACTTGGCGGGGTATACAGGCTTGTACCGAATAAATTCAATATTAACATGGGCGCAACAATCGGTCTTTCTGCTGTGGGAGTGACAACAGAGGAAGAAACTGATGAAAGACAACTTACTAACAAAGCCGATCCTACTTCTGTAAATCTTGATAAAGGTAAATCAACAACAACAGTTACTCCGGTAAGCGCAGGCACTTCTTCATCATTCTCTATAGGCGTTTCTCTTTTCTTAACAAAAAATGTTATATTGGACGCAAAAACCGGTGTAGAGAATGCAAATTCTTTTAATGTCTTTGGTACAGGACATTCTTTCTTTGCTAGTGAAGGAAGCCTCACCCACTTTTGCTCTCTTCTTCTTATGCTCAGCTTCTAATAACGTACGTAACCTATAACAATAAGCCGTCTGACCAATTACAAGTGGTCAGACGGTTTTTTTTGCAATTGGGTTTAATACCTCGTATTAAACCCGCATAAAATCCATACCTTACAGATTGACGATACCCTATCGTCATTGATTTTTCGGTTTTTTTTAACTAAAATTTACAATAACTATGAATTTACGCGAAAAATCAGGATTCAGCGGTAAATTTATCCTGTTTCCAATCGGAGCGAAACTGGGGACAATAATCATCGCCCTTGTTCTCCTCTCGCTTGGCGGAATAACGTATTTTACCCGCTACATGGCTGGACATGACGCGGAAATGGCGGCTGAAAAAAACAACTTCGAGCTTAACAGGCGCGTCTCGGCGGAAATAGAACATTCTTTGTCAAACATAAGGGCGAACGCGCTGGTTTTGGTTCAGATCATTAATTCCGCAGGGGTGAACAGCGAGATTTCAAAACAGGCAAAAACATTTTACTTTGAAGAAAACAAACAGATAGCGGCGATTGTTTTTCAATCGTCAAATAATAATGTAAATGTTCTTACAAACGAAGAATTCTTTTTTTCCAAAGGAGTTGAATCTTCGCCGGTGTCCTCATATTACACGGAGACAAAATCGTATTTTCCAAAGGCGGCAAAAGGGGAAACTTATTTGTTAAACTCGTATAATCATTTTTCCCTGCATTTGCTTGCTTTGTTTTTCCAACTGCCGCCTGTTCCAAAGACGGAAGGACGCGCCATTTTGGTTCTTTTTTCGCCCGCGTATTTTAACAGCAATTTAAGTTACGGTATAAATCAATCTTTTTTAATAAATAACGGCGGCGACGTTCTGGTTCACCCGAATTTTGAAATGGTAAAGAATTCCGCAAATATTTCCCACATGGACTATGTCGGCAGGATTCGCGAGAATGTCATGTTAAGCAGGCAGGATTTACGCGAAGTTGACGGGGTTAAATACTATATTGCTTTTTCAAAATTAAAAGCGGACGCGTCCATTGTAATTACAAGAATTGAATACGATAAAATATTTGATGAAATTAACGCGGTAACGCGCCGTAATATATATTTATCCGTCGTTATTATATTTATATCGATACTTTTTATCCGCTACTTTTCCAGAACCATTTCCGGCGATTTGTTAATTCTCTGCGCCGCCGCGCAAAAACTTGAAAGCGGCGATTTTAACCTCGAATTAGAGCCGAGATCCCGCGATGAAATAGGTTTCCTTACATACAATTTTCAGCGTATGAGCGCCGCGTTAGGCGCTTTTGGGCAGTTTGCAAACCGCGAAATTGCGCTTAAAGCCATGCGCGGCGAAATAAAACCCGGCGGCGCGCTTAAAAACGCTTCAATTTCATTTTGCGGCATTCGCGGCTTTTCCCAAAGATATAAAAATTTCGCGAATGAATTCGGCAGGGACGCCTGCGATAAACTTGTTTTATGGCTTAACGAATATTTTACAAAAGCGGCGGATTGCGTGGAAAAAACGCACGGCGTTGTGGATAAGTTTATCGGCGATACGGTTATGGCGCATTGGGGAACGGCGGACACTTCCGGGACTCCGGCAAAAGACGCTTTTAACTGCGTTAAATCCGCGCTGATGATGCGTAAGACGCTTATCATGTTTAACAGGGAGCGCGCGCAAAATCCGCCCATGAATATTTCCTGCGGGATTACCTCCGGCGTTGTTACGGCAGGTCAGCTTGGTTCCGGTAACCGTGTGGAATATACGGTAATAGGCGAGCCTGTAACCCTTGCCTCCGAAATTCAAGCGTTAAACAGGCGCTTTGGAACCGACATATTGATCTCTGAAAGCGCATGGAACCTTGTCAAATTTTTCTTTACAACGGAAGAAATGCCGCCCTTAAAGGCAGCCGGAATAGAAAAGCCGGTGCGGATTTTCGCCGTTGTAAATCATGTTTCAGTTACTTCCGGTCCCAAGACTTTGGATGAATTAAGGAAAATGCTCGGCATAAAACCTCCGGTAACTAAGGCTGATTAAGCCAAAAACCGCCTAATCCGTAATTTTTAGGCAGTTTTTTTTGGCGTTTCGGGTACTTGAATAACCCCTCTTTTTTATGTTAATCTATAGAACAATTTATTTTTAAGGATGTTATCAATGAATACGTTTATTTTACCGTTACTTATGGGAGCGCAAGCGACGGCAGGCGCAGACGGCGCGGCAGGGGGCGGCGGAGGGCTGCTTGGGACTTTTCTTCCATTTGTCTTCATAATCGCGATTTTCTATTTTCTGATTATCAGACCGCAGAACAAAAAACGCAAAGAAACAGAAAAAATGCTTTCCGCTCTTAAAAAGGGCGATAAAGTCGTAACAATCGGCGGGCTTCACGGCACGATTCAGAGCGTAAAAGAAACAACCGTAATTATCAAAGCTGATGATAACGTAAAACTTGAATTCCTGCGAAGCGCCGTTTCCACCGTAGCGCAGCCTTCTAAGGAAGATAAAAACGAGGAGAAAACTGAGGGTAACGCCTCCGAAAGTGGTGAATAATTATGAGTAAACGTTACAGATTTTTTATTTTATTGATTATATTGGCTGTTTGTTTCCTGTTTTTGTGGCCCACAATACGCTGGTATTTTTTCATTCCCAGAGATCAGCAAACGCTGGCGCTGGAATCAAGACAGCAGATAAGGACTTACGCGTCTCAAGCCGCCGGCGAGAATTTGCAGCGTCTTATTGACGCCGCCTCAGGCGATAACGTCATTCCCGCCGACTTGGAATTTGTTACGGCGATTGCGAAAAAACAATACAAGACTCTTAAAAAGTCTATCCCCGCTCAATGGACGGCGAAAAACGTTCTTTCGGTATTTACCACAAAAAGGGAAGCTGTGGACGCGATTGAGCAAAAATACGCCGACGATATTTTCGCCTTAAAAAATCTGCAAAAGAACGCCGTAAAACTCGGGCTTGATCTTTCAGGCGGTTTGAGCATTGTTTTGCAGGTTGGGCGCACTTTAACCGACGATAATCCCGAAGACGCGATGAAACGCGCGCTGGAAGTATTGAATAACCGCATCGATCAATTTGGTTTAACAGAACCTGTTATCCGCAGTCAGGGAACGGATCAGATTTATGTCGAGATTCCCGGAACGGCAGACCCTGAAAGAATCAATGATATTATCATGGGTAAAGGAAGTCTTACCTTCCAACTGGAAGATTCAGAGGCGACGGAAGCCTTTTATCAATATTACTCAGCCAACCCTACGACAACCTTTGACGCAAACGGTAATTTGCTTAATCCCAATATTGTTCCTTCCGACGTAGTAGTTCTTGGCGTTTATACCAAAGACAGATACGGACTTGACGAGCAGGTAAAAAATAATAACGGAAGTCTTCGTTATATAGCGGTAAAAAGAGAAATTGGATTAGACGGCAATTACATAGAGGAAGCTTCTGTTGATCGCAACAATATGGACGGTAAGCCGGAAGTTGTTTTTAAATTAAGCAATGAGGGCGGAGAGATTTTTTATAAGCTGACATCAGCTAACGTAAATAAAGGTCTTGCTATTGTTTTGGACAATAAAGTTAAATCCCACCCGAATATTTCCACCGGTATTCACGAAAGAGGAACCATTACCGGGTTCGGCTCGGAAGAAGCCGAAAACCTCGCCCTTGTTTTAAGAACTGCGGCTTTTCCTGTGGAGCTTGAAGTCGCAAGCCAGCAGAGCATTGGCGCTTCTATGGGAGAGGATACAATCCGTCAGGGACTTTACGCGCTGTTAGGCGGTATTGCGGCGGTTTTTATTTTCATGCTTGTTTATTACAGAGCCGCAGGTATTAACGCGATTATCGCGCAGCTTTTAAACTTTTATATAATGTTCAGCGTGCTTTCCGCTCTTAACTTTACGCTCACTCTTCCCGCAATCGCCGGTTTTATTTTAACAATCGGTATGGCGGTAGACGCGAACGTAATTATCTTTGAGCGTATGAAAGAAGAGATGATTCTTGGCAAGTCAAGAAAGGCGGTAATAGAAGCGGGCTTTGGAAAAGCGTTCTGGGCGATTATGGACTCCAACATAACTACATTTATCGCCGCTCTTTTCCTTTCGCAGTTAGGTTCCGGTCCAATCAGAGGGTTCGCCGTAAGCCTTTCAATCGGCGTTTTCTCATCGGTATTTACCGCCCTGTTTGTGTCGCGCTTAATCTTCGACTTTGATACCGACGTTATGCGAAGAAAAGGGCTGTCTATAAGCTGGAGGACTCGTATTCAGGAGAAAGCAAAGGCGGTAAGCGTATGAAAAAGACAATTCGATTTTCCAAATTCTTTCTTCCCGCCGCTATAATTTCGGCTATTATTATTATTTTCAGCTTGTCAGGCTATGTTATAAACAAAGGATTCGCCCTCGGCGTAGATTTTCAGGCGGGTCTTATTCAGGAAGTTAAAATCGCCCCGACGGCGTTCAGTCTTCGCTGGAACGGCATTGCAAACGCTGTTCTTCAATCCGACAGAAGCGGTCTTTACATAATTATTTCCGGTTCGGGCGTAGACCCAAAAACATACTCATTCGCCTTCAGCGAATATACAACTATCGGCGCGATAAAACGCGCCATGGAACAACAGTTGGACGAAATTGAAGTAACAATGCCGGCGAATGAAAATATAAACTCTCAGTGGCTGATTTTCAGTTCTCAGGGAAATCCCGTTTTAAGCAAAGACGCTCCTTATGTGATTCACTATATTGATCCGCAGAGCGCCCCTGTCGATATTTCCGACATAAGAAACGCGATGGCGAGTTTTACTCAGAGCGTCGCCGTGCAGAATATCGGAACGCCCGCCGATCGCCATTTTATGATTCGCGTAGAAGACAAAGCCGGCGAGCGCGTAAAATCGGATGAAATCGTACAGGTTCTTGAAAATCATTTCGGCAAGGGCGGCATTGCCGTTATGCGATCCGATTATGTCGGCTCAAGCCAGTCTAAAAAACTTATTGATCAGGTATTTTACCTAATACCGCTTACTTTGCTCTTAATTTTGATTTACCTTATTATCCGCTTTAAAGTGCAATACGCCATTGGCGGCGTAATCGCCATTTTACACGACTTACTGGTAATAATCGCATACTTGGTTTGGGCAAGAATGGAATTTAACACCACGACAATCGCGGCGATTCTTACCATTCTTGGTTACTCTATTAACAACACGATAATTTTGTTTGACCGCGTAAGGGAAAATATCCGCGTGTATCCCGATAATACATTCACCGATATTATGAATATTTCATTAACAGGTATCTTGGGACGTTCTATTATAACAACATTGACGACAATGCTTGCCGTACTGTCCTTGTTTATTTTTACAACAGGCTCAATGAAAGATTTTGCCCTTGTACTGTTGATAGGAATGACATCCGGCACATACACGTCGCTCTTTATCGCCTCCGGTTTTGTAAACTTCTGGGAAAAAAACAGTAAAACCGGAGCAAAGAAAAAAGCGGTAACAGCGTAAGACAATGACAATAATCCGCGCCCGCGTACTTGGTTTCTGCATGGGAGTCAGGCGGGCGGTGGAACTTACAACAGAGCAGGCAAAAAAAGCGGCGGGGGAAGACTCCGCCGTTTACACGCTGGGACACCTGATTCACAACCCTCAAGTATTAGCCGATCTCGAAAAACATGGAGTTATCGCGTTGAAGCAAAACGCTCTTGAGCAGATACGGGAAAAAGGTAAAAATTGCTGTGTAATTATCCGCGCGCACGGAATAAGTCCCCAAACGGAAGAAAAATTGCGCGGCATGGAATGTAAAATAACAGACGCGACCTGCCCCAATGTTAAAAAAAATCAGTTAAAGACGCAGGAGCTTTCCCGCGCGGGTTACAGTTTATTCCTCGCCGGTGAATCCGCGCACGCGGAGATAGAGGGAATCACAGGTTACGCGAGCTCCGCTCCTTTTTGCAAGGCAGTAGTAAACACACAACAGGCGCGGGAAGCCGCCGCCGCTCTGTATGAAACAAACGGTAAAGCAAAAACCGCACTTATCGGGCAGACGACAATTTCGCAGGACGAATACCGCGAAATAGGCAATGAAATAAAAAAATACTTTCCTAATCTTGAGATAGTGAACACCATTTGCGCCGCCACCGCCGAACGCCAGCAGGCGTTACGCGAACTATTATCTAACGTAGAAGCCGTAATAATCGCCGGCGGCAAAGAATCCGCTAATACCCGCCGCCTGCTGGTGATAGCGCAAGAAAGCGGCAAACCCTGCGCCATGGTAGAACGCGCCTCTGAAATACCGGGGGAATTTTACGGTTTTAAAAGTGTTGGCATTTCCGCGGGTGCGTCTACCCCTGATTCGTTGATAGATGATATCGAGAGGACTCTCACAAAGGACACTAAGAAAGAAAAGGACACAAAGAGGGATTAAGGGTTTTTGTCCGTTATCTTATCGTGAAACTCAAGCAAAGCTTACAAACAAAAACCCCTGATCTTCTCTTCCTTAGTGTCCTTCTCTTCCTCCGTGTCCTTTGTGTGCTCTTCTTAACTAAAACCCCATCTCCGCGAGTGCTTTTTCAGTCTCAGTAATCTCATCATACGGCATAACGCGATCCGCGTAAATTATCGAGTTCTCATGACCTTTGCCTAACAGCAGAACAATATCGCCCTTGTCCGCGAGAGAGAGCGCCTTGCGGATCGCTGTGGGTCTGTCGGGTATCAGGAAAAGATTTTTATCGCGTTCAAAGATCGCCCTGTTTTGCTCGATTATCATGTCGGGGTGTTCAACTGCTTTCACAATCCTTAAACCCTGATCCTTGCATACGCCTGTTTCAATCTCCAGCAGAATGTCCCTGGGTCTTTCTCCGCGCGGATCTTCGTCGGTAAGAATTATAAAATCGCTGTAGTGGGCGGCGATTTTTCCCTGCTCGGCTCTTTTGTGCGTGTCGCGCTCTCCCGCGGAGCCGAAAAGACTGATTATTTTGCCGCCTGTTTTATCCATTCTTTCGCGAATGGGCGGGAAGATTGTATGAAAAGAAGAAGGCGTGTGCGCGTAATCTACGACAATTTCAAAAGGCTGTTTCCCGCCTACGGATGTCATTCTGCCCCTTACCGGTTTTAAAAATTTTATCTGCGGAATAATGTCCCTTATCGGTATATCCAAAAGATGAGAGACGGTAAGAGTCGCCGCAAGTACGTTCCCCGAATTGTAAGCGCCGGGAAGTTGATCTCTTATTTCAACCCGTTCGTCAGTTTCGGGAAGGACGGCAAAATACCAGTTCCCGCCGGCGCCGCTTGATATTGCCTCAAGGATCATGTCCCCGTCCTTTCCCGCGGGGCTGTACCTGTATATTCTGTTAGTTGATAATTTCATAATGTAACGTGAACTTTTATCGTCGTTATTCACAACGCCAAACGGCTCGACAAAAGGAACGTCTTCGCTATGCGCGTAATTATTTACAATACGGAAAAGATTCGCCTTGTCGTCCCTGTACTGTTCCCATGTTCCGTGAAATTCCAGATGTTCATGTGTTATGTTGGTTAAAACCCCCGCGCAAAAATCAACGTCGCCTAACCGGTTTGTTTTTGCGGAAAGTCCGTGAGAGCTTGTCTCTAACACCGCGTATTCACAGCCGTTATCCGCCATTTCGCGTAACGTTCGCTGAATAACCGGAGCTTCGGGAGTGGTTTGATGCTCTGTATTGTTTAAAACTTCGCCGCCCAAACAATGCTGAACGGTGGAAATAAATCCCGCTTTTTTTCCCAATAGCGTTAATAATTGCCAGATTAAATAAACTGTGGTGCTTTTTCCCTCTGTTCCGGTTACTCCCGTTACGAGCAAATGCTGGGAGGGGAAGTCGTAAAAGGCGGCGGAAATAGGGGACATCGCGAAACGCGCGTCTTTAACTTTTATGTAGACTATGTTTTCTTTAAAATCGGTAATATCGTTTTCGTGTACGATTGCCACGGCTCCTTTGTTTATCGCGTCGTCAATGTAAAGACTTCCGTCGGTATGAAGTCCGCGAAGGGCGAAAAAAAGGCTTCCCGGTTTTACTTTCCGCGAATCGTATTCAAGAGAGTTTACAAGAGGGTCTTGCGAACCGTTTGTGGATATAAGTCCGGCTCTTTCAGAGGCGTATTTTGTAAAAAACCGCGAAAGATTTTGCTCCATCATTCCTCTCCAAAAACAATCGCGGTAAAAGTGTAAAGCTGAGTATCCGGCGCGTCATACGCTCCCTGGGGTAACCCCGACTTTACGCAAATGTAGTCAAGGTATTGCTGAAGATCCCAGCCCTGTTCCACCGGAACCTGCGGCAGCAAAACCCCCGATCTTCCGCGCCCTGTCAATAAAAGCCCGTGTACACCGACTTTTACCTGTCTTGGGTCGGGGCATGGCGTCATGGGAGAAAGCGCGGAAATTTCGATATGCAGAGCGGATAATTCATCTTTTCTTAACGGAGGAAAGCGGGGGTCTTCAAAAGCGGCGGATTCCGCCATAATGCGTACAGTCTCTATCAACGGCAGATTAGCCGCCATTCTGCCGATACACCCGCGCAGACTGCGCTGGCTGTCCTTCATGTGCAGTGAAACAAACGCGCCGCAGGGGGTTTGAAGGTTTGAATTCTCGGCTACATCCTGCCGGGACGGTTTTCGCCCTTCCAATTTCGCGGTAATGACTTCGCGAGCCTGTGTAAGTAAAATATGCTGTTCTTCTGCGGTTATGGTGAATTCCATGTCTTTACTATATATTATAATTATAATATAGGTAATTCATATGGAACAAGGAAAGGCAATTAAAATAGTAAAAATCGGCAATTTTCCCCATATCAAACCCGTATATATTGGCGGAGATTCCCCCGTAGTTGTTCAAACTATGTGGAAAGATCGCCTTTCTGCGCCGGATTTGGACGGCACGGCGCGTAAAATCGAGGCGTTAGGGGCTTTAGGCTGCGGTATTTTGCGTTTTGCCGTCCCCGACATCGAATCCGCCGAGGTTCTTGGGCGTCTGGCTGAGATGGTTTCCATGCCTCTTTGCGCTGATATTCATTTTGACTATAAAATCGCCCTTAGATGCATGGATTTCCCCATTTCAAAGGTTCGTATCAACCCCGGTAATATCGGCGACAAGGAAAAAGTCCGCTCTGTGCTGGAAAAAGCCGCAAATAAGGGTATCCCGCTGCGTATCGGGGTAAACGCCGGCAGCCTCCCCCTAGACCTTCGCGAAATGGTAGAACAGAGAGCCCTTAGTACTGCCGAGGCGCTTGCTCAGGCGGCGGAAAGGGAAATATCGGTCTTTAACGAGTTTGGTTTTACCGACTATCTTGTATCAATGAA
>Ga0268262_10004040_pt1 | contig 15411 bp, 12 predicted proteins | sample TergutNc150P3_FD_190354 | JGI IMG/M metagenome (GOLD analysis project Ga0268262, IMG submission 190354) | Nasutitermes corniger P3 segment gut microbial community from laboratory colony in Florida, USA - Nc150 P3 (SPAdes) (version 2) | ecosystem: Host-associated > Arthropoda: Insects >... | reverse complement strand
AAAAACGGCACAGGTTTTGGAGATATTTTACATTTTTGACATGGTTTTCCAAAAAATTTTAAAAAAGGCGAAAATTTTTGTAGACCATTTGTAGACAGGGGGGTGGCGGAATATTGCCGCTAATAGCCCTCTATAGTGCCTAAATGATATCCCCGATATAAAATTATGCATTTATGCATTTTTTTTTGATCAATTTTTGTAGACTATTTGTAGACGGGGTTAAAATGGGCGTAAAAATCAGGGAAAAGCGATGCGCGGGGTGTCAGACGCTGTTTTAAGCAATTGCAGCCAGTTCTTTTCGAACCATTTCGGCAACGCGAATACTTGAAAGATCAATTGCCCCGCTGTACCATACATCAATGGATTAAATGATGAGCCTTGCAGCGTTAACTGAAATCTCCCGCTATTACGGAAAAGATCCCGAGTATGTTCTTGCAGGCGGGGGGAACACTTCATGGAAAGACGGGGAAACCCTTTACGTTAAAGCTTCGGGAACGTCCCTCGCCGATGCGGTTCCCGATTCATTTGTGAAAATGGAAAGAAAGGCCCTGGCGGTTATTTGGGAGAAACAATACCCCGAATCAAGCGACGGGCGGGAAAGCGCGGTACTGACAGACTTGATGTCCGCAAGAAAACCCGGCGAAGAAAATAAGCGGCCAAGCGTGGAGACTTTGTTGCACGACATCCTGCCTTTTGCTTTTGTTGTGCATTTGCACCCTGCGCTGGTAAACGGCTTAACCTGCTCGCAGCGGGGAGAAAAAGCGGCTGAAGAAATTTTCGGCAAAGACGCAATTTGGATTGCTCCGGTTAATCCAGGCTATGAGCTTGCCAAAACCGTGAAAGCCGCGATTGATGACTATAAGTCCAGAAACGGCAAATCTGCGGCTGTGATTTTTTTACAGAACCACGGCGTTTTTGTGGGGGACAACAGCGCGGAAGGCATAAAAAAAATATACGGTGAAATTATGGATAAAATCGGCGAGCGGATAAAACGGCATCCGGATTTTTCTGATGAAAAAATTTTATCAATTAATTCTGATTCTCAAATCGAACCTCAAATTAGCGATTTAATGAAAACACTGGCCGGCCTTGCGGGTTCCGCGGTTTTTATGCGGAGCGGTGAAATAACGAAGCTGGTTAAAGACCGCGCGTCCTTTGCGCCGATCTCGTCTGCTTTTACTCCGGATCATATAGTCTACGCAGGAAGCGAGCCGCTTTTTATCGAAGAGAATACTAGCGCCGATATTCGGGACGCCTGGACGCAGTATGTTGAGAAAACTGGAAGGAAGCCGAAAATAGTAGCGGTTCAGGAACTGGGGGGCTTCGGTGTTGGGGGCTCGGAGAAAGCCGCCTTCCTGGCGCTGGAACTTTTCAGGGACGCGATCAAGGTTGTGGTGTACTCCCAATCTTTCGGCGGGCCCCTGTTTATGACGAAAGACAAAATTGATTTTATAAATAATTGGGAAGTTGAACGCTATCGCGCAAGCGTCTCAGCAAAGTAAAGTTGTTTATGGAGGAAAACATGGAATCGCGTCTTGACCCGGAAACAATTGAAAAAGCTTATGAGCTGGCAAAGCCTGTCTACGCTGGTTTTGGAATTGACACAGACAAGGCAATAAGCGCGGCGGCGGATATTCCCATATCCATACATTGCTGGCAGGGCGACGATGTTACAGGCTTTGAGGGAGCGGACGGGCTTTCAGGCGGCGGCATTCTTGCCACCGGCAATTATCCCGGCAGGGCGAGGAACGGGGATGAGCTGAGGGCGGACGCCGAATTCGCTTTTACCCTAATTCCTGGAACAAAGCGTTTTAACCTACACACCTTTTACGCGGAGCCTGCGGAAACTATTGTTTCCGGCGGGAAGAAGGTATCAAGGGATGAGCTTGAACCGGAACACTTTCAAAAATGGATGGACTGGTCAAAGAAAAACAAGATACCCCTGGATTTTAACCCAAGCTTTTTCTCGCACCCCATGGCCGATTCCGGCTTTACCCTTTCAAGCGCTGATTCTAAAATCAGGGATTTCTGGATAAGGCACGCCAAGGCTTCGCGTAAAATAGCGTCCGCTTTCGGGAGCAACCAGGGCTCCGCTTCGGTTAATGATATCTGGATACCCGACGGTTCAAAGGATCTGCCCGCCGACCGCCAGACCCCGCGGAAAAGGCTGCAAGACGCGCTCGATGATATTCTTTCAATAAAATATGACGCGAATACAATTACCGACGCGGTGGAATCCAAACTCTTTGGGATTGGAAGTGAATCATACGTGGTAGGTTCGCATGAGTTTTATCTGGCCTATGCCGCTTTAAGGCAAATCAGGCTATGCCTGGATACCGGGCATTTTCACCCCACCGAAACCATAGCCGACAAAATTTCCGCCATTATGCTTTTTGTGCCGGGCCTCTTAATCCACTTCAGCAGGGGAGTCCGCTGGGATTCGGATCACGTCGCGATTTTTTCGGACGAGCTTCGGGAAGTCTGCCGTGAAATAATCAGGCATAAATACCTCAACCGGGTAAACATCGCCCTTGATTATTTTGACGCGTCGATTAACCGTATCGCGGCGTGGACGATAGGGAGCCGCAGTTTGCGGAAGGGCCTTTTGGAAGCGCTTCTTGAGCCGGTGGAACTTTTAAAGAAAGCTGAATTGGCGGGCAGATACCACGAGCGCCTTGCGTTGATGGAAGAGCTAAAGACTCTGCCGTTCTCCGCAGTTTGGGACAAGTTATGCCTTAACGCCGGAGTTCCTGCCGGTATAGACTGGCTTGAAAAAGTAAATCAATACGAGAAAACTATTTTGGAAAAACGGCGATGAAGACAAAAGCGATTCGCTTATACGGAGTAAACGATTTAAGGCTTGATGAATTTGAACTGCCTGAAATCGGGGATGACGAAATACTGGCGAAAGTTGTTTCCGATTCGATCTGCATGTCCAGCCACAAGCTGGCCGTGCAGGGAGGGGCGCATAAAAGGGTACGCCACGACCTGGCTCAAAATCAGCCCATTATCGGCCACGAATTCTGCGGCGTCATTGAAAAGGTCGGCGTCAAATGGGCGGGAAAATTTTCGGCGGGTGATAAATTTGCCATACAGCCCGCGTTGAATTACCCCGACGATTCAGGCGTCCCAACGCTCTGGGCGCCAGGATACTCCTATGAGTACATAGGCGGGGACGCGACTTACATTGTCATCCCAAAAGAAGTAATGGAAATGGACTGCCTTTTGGAATACAGGGCGGACAATTTTTTCATGGGTTCCCTGGCGGAACCTGTTTCCTGCATTGTCGGGGCTTTTAACGCTCAATACCACACTAAGGGCGGCTCCTACGTTCACTCCATGGGGATTGTTGAAGGCGGCGCCCTCGCCCTCCTTGCGGGGGTGGGCCCCATGGGGCTTGGCGCTATTGATTACGCTATTCATAACAAACGGAAACCGTCCCGCCTTGTTGTTACCGACATCGACGATGCCCGCCTCAAGCGGGCAGCCCAGCTTCTAAGCGTTGATGAAGCCAAAAAGAACAACGTTGAGCTTCACTATGTGAATACCAAAGCAATTTCCGATCCGGTGGATCATTTGAAGACATTGAACGGAGGACGGCTATACGATGACGTATTTGTTTTCGCGCCGGTTAAGCCCGTGCTGGAAATGGGCGATAAGCTTTTGGGCCGGGACGGCTGCCTGAACTTTTTTGCCGGCCCAACGGATACGGCTTTTTCCGCCGGCCTTAATTTTTACAACGTGCATTACGAATCCCACCACATTGTGGGAACCTCAGGCGGCAACACCGACGACATGAAGGAATCCCTTGCCATGATGGCTCAGGGAAAACTCAACCCGGTTTTTATGATCACCCACATAGGCGGCCTTGACGCGGCGGTAAAAGCGACTATCGATCTGGATAAAATTCCAGGCGGCAAAAAGCTAATTTACACGCATAAGAAAATCCCGCTTACCGCTATCGACGATTTTGAAGCGCTTGGCAAGACCGATCCTCTCTTCGCGAAACTAGCGGAAATCTGCTGCCGTTACGGGAATCTCTGGAATGTAGAGGCGGAAAACTACCTTTTGGAAAACGCCCCGGAAATTTAATACTCTGTAACACCTAAATGTTTACATCTTTCTCTAGTAATAGAATATGTACTGGCCCTGGACAAGATAGCTTGTCAAAAATAACCGGTTTGCTATATTCTATAATCAAGAAAATTTTTATCGGGAACCATGAATGGCGTTTTTTGATTTCTTTTGGGAAAAAATAAAATACTTTACCGACACAAGCGCTCAGAACGCCGTTTCAGGAGTTAATGAATATCTTGCGGAAACAAACGAGCGTTTGCGCAGAATTGAAACCAAACAAAAAGAAACAAGTATTCAACTTGAAGAAATCGACGAGTTTCTTCAAAACGGCGGCGATGAAACCGTTTTTATCGATGCTTTGATTGCGCTTACCGACACTATCGGGGATTTTTATTTTTTTGCCGCCGAAGACCAGGACTCTCCGCTTTTTGAACAGGCGCAGATGATGTGGAACAGGGCGGAAAGCGCCGCAGAAGCCGTAGGTCTTGAAATAATTGACGCCGGCAATGAGCCTTTTGATTTTCGCCTTCATTCGGTGGAAAGCGCCGAGCAGGACATAAACATACCAAACGGTTATGTAATCAAAACCCTGAAATTCGGCTATATTTACAAGGACGAAGTTATTCGGCGGGCGGCTGTCATCATCAACAAAATAGAAAGAATCGAAAAAAACGATAATGAAAATGAACCGCCGAACATTATTTATTTGTAAGCAAGGGGTTAGCACATAATGAAGGCAGGAATAGATTTTGGCACATCCACATCTGAAATAGCTTATGTTGACGGTAACGGCAAAATTATCATTGTTCCAAATCATTTGGGAGAACTGATAACTCCGTCAGTCGTATATATCGCCGAGGACGGCAAGCCTGTTGTCGGGCTTGAGGCGAAGGAAAAAGCGCTTATTGAACCGGAAAATACCTTCCTTGAGGTGAAGCGGCTTTTCGGCCAAAATACGGAACTTCAGGCGCGGGACAAGGTTTATTCACCTGTTGATGTCGCGGCAATGATCATACGCTATTTGACTGACTGCGCGCAAAAACACTCCGGCCAGACGGTTGATTCCGCGGTGATTACCGTTCCCGCTTATTTTACCGATTCACAGCGCAAGGATGTTATGGCCGCGGGAAAAGCCGCCGGGCTTGAAGTTGATCGTATTATCAATGAACCGACGGCAGCCAGCCTGGACTACGGAATTGAACACATGCGCGACTGTGATTATATGCTTGTGTATGATCTTGGCGGGGGAACCCTTGATGTTACCGTGCTTGAACTTTTTGAAGGCGTAGTGGAGGTAAAATCAAGCTGCGGAAACAACACGCTGGGCGGTAAAGACTTCGATCAGGCTATCATGGATCATATAACCGATGTGATTAAAAAGCGTGATAGAGTGGATATTTCAACCGACGCCCGCGCCATGATGCGCATAAAAATCGCAGCCGAGCAATGCAAGATCGCGCTGAGCGGCAAAACAGATAACGAAATAGAACTGCCGTTTTTATACAGCAAGAACGGCAATCCCGTCGGGTATTCCGAAAAAATTACGCGGTCTTTCTTTGAATCCATGATCCGCGAAAAGATATATTCCACCGAGCAGCAAATCAAGACGGCGTTATTCGACGCGAATTTGGATGCCGAAGAAATTGGTTTAACGCTGTTGGTAGGCGGAAGCACGCGTATCCCGCTGGTATCTCATTTTTTGGATGAGACCTTTGGCATCGCTCCCGAATCCGCGGTAGATCCGGATCTGGCTGTCGTTCGCGGCGCGGCTATCCAGGCAGGCGTATTAAGCGGGGTGTTAAACGAGAACGCTATTGTCCTGACGGATATTTGCCCCTACAGCCTCAGCACGGAAGCTTTGGTGGATGTGGGATTTGGCCATGATGAATTGATCTGTGATATTCTTATAAAACGCAACACGACACTCCCCGCCGTTGCTTCCAAGATATACTCGACTTCCCACGATAATCAAACAAAAGTGCATGTTACCGCGTATCAGGGCGAAAGTCTTGATCCTGATGAAAATTACCTTCTGAATTGTTTCGAACTCAGCGGCATACCGAAAGCAAAGGCAAACAAGGAAAAGATAAATATCCGCTTTGAATATGATTTGAACGGTATTTTAACGGTTCAGGCGGAAATAGTCTCAACCGGTAAATCGGCGGCGGTGACGGTGAACACCTCGCAGATGGGCAGGAATCTTGACCTTTCAAAATGGAAGGATGTTCCCATTGCCCGGAAATACCGGCAGATTATAAATAAGGCGGAAAGGCTTATAAAGATTCACGGCTATGAGGCCTCAGTCGATGTCAAAGCCGCCGCCGATGAATTGAAAAAAGCGCTGGTTATGAATTGGGACTATGTGATCATCGAAAAATTGAGGTACGATCTTGCCGACGCGATTGACGACCTGGAAGAGGAAGACAAACAGTGAATTACTACGAACTGTTGAATATAGAGCGCGGCGCCAATGCCAACGAAATCAAACGCGCTTATTTTTCAGCGGTTAAATTACATTCACCGGATTCCGATCCGGAAGGTTTTAAGGCGATACGAATCGCCTATGAAACGCTTATGGATCAGAAAAAACGCACAGAGTACGATGCTTTTTTCACCGCGCCGGATGATATACAAAACGATCTACTGGCGGCCCATGAACTCATTCGTGAAAACAAATACAAACAGGCTGCGGAATTCTTAACGGAATTGAGCGGCAAAAATCCGGATTCAACGGATGTCAAGCGGCTTCTTGCCACAGTGCTATTGTATCTGAAGAAAAGCGGGACTGCCGATAAAATATGCGAGGAACTGCTCCAAAAAAACCCCTCAGATTACGAGACACTGCTGTTACGCGCAGATATAGCGGAATCGATGAGGCATATGGATAAGGCTGTCGGCTATTTTAACGAGGCGGTCAACGCCGATCCGTCAAACCCCAGGGCATGGACTGTATATTTGCGTTACGCGCTTAGAAACGCGCATTCGCAGGTTCATAACATTTTCTATCGCGCCATGGAGCAAAATATAGATATGTTCCGTGATGAATATGTTCTTTACCTGGTCGGAGCGCATGATACTAATTTATTCAACAATGAGAATTATCTGAAATACTATGATAAGTTCGCGGAATATTACATCAATGATAAAAATCCGAATGAAATAATATATTCACAGGTGATGGAGTTGCTGCCGGATTTACTGAAGAAAAGTGAATCTGTTCCTTTTGTAGAAAAGATACTGCCTACGCTTGAAAAAAGCAAACAATACAGTGATGAAGACGAAAAAAGTTTTATGTATATACGCATAACCATCGTAATGCATAAACTTCGTTCGGATAAACGAATACACGACGTGCTTGTTGATTTAACGGGATGTCTTATGGAAGGAAAAATAAACAATGATGATCGACTGCAGATGGAGGTTTATATAGTCTTTCATATTTCTGAATTACGCCCGTCAATAAAAGTACTGAAAAACGAATATCCTGAATATTTCAAACTGAACCAGGCTTTTTATATTGACGTTCTTAATGAAAAAAAGGAAGAATTTCTTACCGATAAATATATCGGAATATATAAAAAGATCAGGCCCAAAGATGCCATATTTTACGATGAAGAATTTGATGATGACGATGTAACGCCTTATAAACGTGAGTCTCCCAAAATCGGGCGCAATGATCCATGCCCGTGCGGAAGCGGCAAGAAATATAAGAAATGCTGCGGGGCTTAAATATGGTCATTAGCGGTGCTTCACTCATTTTTTCAGGATTTTTCCTATCCTGCGTAACAGCTCCTCTCCTTTGCAGGGCTTTCTGATGTAATCAACCGCCCCTATTTCACGCGCATGTTGTATGTCTTTCGGATCTTCTGAAGCTGTAAAAAACGCAATCGGGATATCGTGTAAGCCGCCTATCGCTTTTATTCTGCTGTAAGTATTCCATCCGTCCATATCAGGCATTATTAAGTCCAATAATATTACCTGGGGAACAAGACCCTGGTAGAATAAAGCCAGCGCTTCTTTTCCCGATGTGGCGGTTTTTACGTCATAATCTTTTGATAGCACAGTTCCCACCATTGTAAGAAAGATAGTATCGTCATCCACTATGAGGACCTTTTGCTTCTCGTCGCCGACAGTAATATTAAACTTCTGCGTTTCCTGTTTTAAGGATTCGAAGTTTCTGTTGTTTTCCAGACTCATTTCGTTGACATGGCTGACCGAAACACTTATCTGATTAACGCCATTCAGTATCTCGTTCATGCCTTCTACCGCTTTTTGACTTGTATTTATGAATTCGTCAGTTTCCTTAACCAGAGTTTTGCCTGATTCCGCCATGTCAAGGGATCCCTTTTTAACCGAGGCGGTTATGCCCCTAAGGCGGCTAATGGAGTCCAGTATTTGCTTTCCGCCTGCTTCCTGTTCTTCCATCGCGTTAAGGATATTTTGCTCATGCTCGGAAACTGTTTTCACGCTTGAGTCTATAGCGCCAAAACGGGCCAGCACCTCGTCAGAAGATTTGGTGATGCTATCTATGGACGCTTTTATTTTTTTTAGCGTCGTCGCGGTGGTCTTTGACTGTTGCCCTGACGTTTCGGCAAGTTTGCGGATTTCATCTGCTACCACGGCGAAGCCTTTACCCGCCTCTCCGGCGTGCGCCGCCTCAATCGCGGCGTTCATCGCAAGCAAATTGGTCTGGCTTGCGATAGTGTTCATTAACGAGTTTATTTCCAGCAGCCCCTCGGAATCATGGGCTATTTCCCGTATCTCCTGCGCGACTGCCTGTAGTCCTGTTTTGCCGTTCTCGGACGCTTCGGTTAACATGCCGACGTTTTTGCTGTTTTCCGCCAGCGTCTGTGTTACCGAATGAATGTTAGCGGTCATTTCTTCAATAGCGGAAGACGACATATCTACGCTGTCAGTCTGTTCTTCTATCATTTTTTTCAGGTTGTCAATATTGAGTTTAATATTCTCTACCGCCTTACCCGCTTCCATCGCGCCGTTTTCCTGCTTGACCATAAGGTTCTCCATATTGTCAAGGTTAGATGAAATCTGCTGTACGGCTGTCGAGGTCTTACTCATGTTGCTGGAAAGCTCAAAACTCGTATGGTTAAGCCCGTTGACCTTGTATTTTATTATCCCCACAAGATTTCTGATCTTTTCCATCGTAAGGTTGAAATAACCGGCCAATTCGCCAATCTCGTCGTCCCTGCCCGCTTTGATCCTCCCGGTTAAGTCTCCTTCGCCCATTGAGATTTCCTTCAGGATGGAGTTGATTCTGCTAAGGGGCGAGAAAATCTGCCGCAGTAGAAACAGGATCAGCGCGAGGCCCAACAGCACGGAAATTCCGCCGATAATTACCTGCCGCCGTATGTTGGTAATAATGGTGTTATGCAGCTGCGTTCCGTCAAAATCGCAGGCGGCTATCCCCACCGTCTTTCCCGCGGAATTTTTGATGGGGGTATAAATCGAAACCAGCCAGCCCCATTCTCTTTGATTTACCAAATTGCCGTTTTCGGTCTTTCCTGAAATCAATACCCGCTTAAACGCGTTGTCATAAGCGCCGGTATCTTCTTCATCTCCGATATTGGAAAAATTCTCGGTGTCATCCGGTTCCGTGCTGCCGTCAATGACAAACTGCCAGGTATTGCCGTTTACCGGCGCCATGGTGTACAGATACACACAGTTTGAAAAATATTTTAGTTGCAGCAGTTTAAGCCTGGTTTCTTCATAAAAAGGGTCGCCTGAGTCCCGCGATTTTGCCAGCGCCTCAAAGGAGTCCCCGTCAATAAAGGAGGCGGCTTTTTCGACAATGAAAATGCCCTGCGCGGCAAAAGTCGCCGATACCTCCTCTGAAATTTGGCGTATTTCCAGCACAGACATTATCCCGATCAGGACAATAATGAAAACTGAAAGAAGTGCGACAAACCGAAATCTCAGGGAATGTAATAATTTCATAATTTTTTTCCTTTTTGCTTCTACCGCCGAGTTCAGTTTAATGATGAAAGAAATGGAAGGTTTATTCAAGTAGTATATGGAAGATATACGACAAGCATTGAAAAAGGAATTGAAAAAGAATACGTTACAATAAATTAAAACAATAATGGATATACCGCATTACATATTAGAAACCTGTCAGTGCAGCATCACTTGCCCTCCGGTTACGGGAACGGCCTGTCCGGTTTCATACTGCTGCTCCACGATGTAAAAAAGCGAGCGGATCAAATCCTTGCCGGTACAGCCCCTTTTCATCGGAACCCTGGACTCGTAAAAGGAACGGACATCGGCTACGGTTTTGGCCCCGGGTACTTTGCCTGTTTTAAGGTATTGGACAAAAAGCCCTTTTTCGGGATCTGACCAGAGTGGGCCGTCCAGAAAATTGCCCGGGCAAATGGCATTTACTTTTATATTGTAGTCAACCAATTCCAGGGCAAAGCTCGCTACCAGGCCCAGTCCGCCGAATTTGCCGCCTGAGTAAGCGCCGTTCCTGTTTGAACCTTCAAGGCCGGACTTTGAGTTGATCTGCACAATGTCAGTCTTCCAGTCAGGCGCTGTAAGATGCTGAATCCGCAGAAGCCGGCCGGCGTACTTGCTGATAATAAAAAAGCCTGAGTAGTTTATATCGGTAACAAATTTAAAATCTGAAAGCGGCTGTTCAAGCACGCTGCCGGCCTTGAGCACCCCGGCGTTGCTGACGCAGAGATCCAGGCCGCCCGCTGTTCCGGCAATAGTTTTAAACATCGCCTCGACGGAAGCTTCGTCGCAGACATTCACTTTGATAGTGATGGCGGCGCACCTCTTTTCTTCGGCATTTATAGCATCCGCCAGTTTTTGCGCCCCTTCAAGATTTAAATCCGCGATGAAAACAAGCGCGTCCGCCGCCGCAAGGTTTCTGACAATCTCTTCCCCGATGCCCTGAGCCCCGCCTGTAACAAGCGCGATTTTATTTTTTACAACCATGGCCCTTTCTAAAGGGTCTATCGTTATCCCTGCCTTACATGCGGACAGAATTACAGGCGAAGCGTCCCTTTCGGAAAGCCGCTTGCGCGCCGAATCAAGATCCGGGCCAATCCAGTACAGGGTTTCAGCTTTCCCGTTGGCGCATAACGCGACGCAGGAAGGAAGCGTTATCTTACTGTCGCCCGGGTCGCATGAAGCGTTGGATTTTTTCCAGGCTTCGTAGGATCTTTGAATGGCACTGGCGGCGCTTGCTTCGTTTTCATCGTTTCCCATATCTACCTTCATGGCAGAGGCCGGAACGTTTTTATCAGCCGCTTCCGAAACCACCATTTGCGGTTTTTTTGACAGGTTAACGCAAAATCCTCTGACAAGCACCGCGAATATTTCTTTTTCCATAAAAACCTCCGTAGTTATCTAGTACACTGTAAAGACTAAAACATTACTTAAAATTTCCCACGCAGAGGCGCAAAGGACGCAGAGAGCCATAAGTAATGAGAAAGCCAAATTCCTCTTTCCTGCTTATTCTCATTATGAAAAAAAGAAAAAGCATATGGGAAACGCAAAATTGGTAATAACGCATAGTTCTCTGCGATCGCGAACCGAAGGTTCGACGCGAGCTACCTTCGGTTCTTAGCTGCGTGAGGATATTCTTGGAAAAAATATTATAAATATTTAAGTTTTCCATTGTACTAGGTATCACCTTTATCAAGTTCTTTAGCCAGTATTGCGGCGGATTCATCGGGGTGATGAAGATCAAGCTTTTTCCCCAGATCCGCATAGACTCCGAGTCGTCCTGTAAGGTTCATGGAAGCGATTGGATTTTTATCCGAAAAAAGCCCGTAGCAAGTATCAACCGACGCGAGCCGTTCATGGGCTATCAAAGCCCAGGTGGTATCCAAAAGGTGGCGGAATTCATTTCTTAAAACTTCGGGACAGTTAAAGGACTGGCGGGAACTGTTTATATCAACGCCGGAGATTTCCACAAAACCCCATTCGGCTGAAAGCCTTCTTAAATTGCGTAACTGCTCCTGGGTGTTTCTTGGGGGCATGTATGTAACTGCCTTAAAGCCCAGCCTGGAAATTTCGGCAAAGAGTTCTTCAATATAGTCGTCCTCGAATTTTTCCGTTTTTTTATCGCCCGTAGGCGACTCGCCAATGTCGCCGAGGTAGGCGTAGGCCGGAATTGCGGCGATGGATTGGGCAAAAGCGGTAACTTTTCCCGCCGGGATACACTCCTCTTCATCTGGCTGAATAAATATTTTGGGAAGAAATTCGGTTTTCAATATTCCCAATAGATCATATATATAGTGAGGATTGTTTGCGTCGGTGAACATGGCAATTTGTCCGGGAGGAATCGTAATCCCCATTTTTAATTTTAGCCCTTCAATAAGCTCAGGCCCTTTTACGAATTTCAAAATGATCTTATCGGCAACTGCCTTTAGAAGATGGCGTTCGGTTATTTCTCCTCCCTCATCGTATTTTGATTTTGCCAGAACATCCGCTTCAAAATCAATTTTGGAAAACCCCGCATCCAATAGCAGGGAGTCAGCCAAATTGGCCATCGCCTTTGTGCGCCCGAGGCGTTTCGCTCTTATGGGCGTAAGGAATTCCGCCGCCTTTTGAATCGCCTGCCTCGGAATGCCCTGTACGGTCATATAGGCGTATCCCGCAGAATCCGGATTGTTGATTTTCCTTGACGCGAAGGGGCTGGTTCTCCCGTCCGCGCCCGTTCTGAAGCTCGCTCTGACCTCAAAGCCTACACAGCCTCCGATGCCCAGGATCGCGCAGGCGGCAAGCATCTCCTCTGCGGCGGCGATTGAATCGTGGTCAACGGAACCTGCCACGCCAAGCCCCGCCTCCATGGCCAGCAAAGCCGCCATGCTGGGGCTATACGGGCTAAAACTGTAGATCGTGTGAATGTGGTTGTTTATCTCCGCGGAAGCCCGATCAAAATCGCGGAAGATGTCTTTTGGAGCTTCCGCCGCAAGAGACTTCAAGGCGGCAAGGCGATCGGATCTGTCTACAATAGGACTGTTGATCGCTGTTGGGTACTCTCTCATGTGTATTTTATTATATATATTTTTATGATATTTTAAATGGATGAAATGGATTGTTCTTATTGCAGCCGTACTCATGTATGGATTTATCATTACTTTTCCTGAACGGAAGTCCTGGGCTTCGCTGGGCGCGGCGGTTCTGATGCTGGTAATACGGGCGCTTAGTCCTTTGCAGGCGTTGGAGCATATCAACTGGATTGTGCTTATGATATTTGTGGGCAGCCTGGTTTTGGCCGACCTTTTTATTTATTCGCGGGTTCCCGCGGCCATTGCCGATTCCATAGTGCTTCATTCGCCAAACGTAGGCTTCGCAATCGTAGCTGTTCTTATCATGACGGGGATAATCTCGGCTTTTGTTGAAAATGTCGCTACCGTGCTGGTCATGGCCCCCATTGCCCTGGCCTTCTGCCAAAAACTAAAACTCTCCCCAAAGATGTTCATGGTCGGCCTTGCGGTGATGGCAAACCTCCAGGGCACGGCAACGCTTGTTGGCGATCCGCCCTCGATGATCTTTGCCGATTTCTCCGGCTTTAATTTCAATAACTTCTTCTTTTATCAGGGCATGCCCTCAATTTTCTTCGCGGTTCAAATCGGCATGATCGCCGGCGCGCTGTTTTTTTACTGCTTTTTCGCGAAGGCTGGAAAGGAAAAAGCTCAAATTGAAAAGGATAAAATTCTCTCTATCGTTCCTTCCATTCTGTTGATACTTATGATCGTGGGACTTGCGGCGTTCTCGTTTATATTTGACGGGCTTACCCTGGCTTCGGGCATTCTGGTTTTAGTGCTGGGCATATTTGGTTTTCTTTGGTTTGCTTTTGCGCGCGGAGAGGGAATTGCCAAATCATGGGAGATGATGAAGGAACTTGACTGGGACACGGTGTTGTTCCTTATCGGGATTTTTGTGGTTATTGGCGCAGTCGCCCAGACGGGGCTGCTGGAAGAGTTCGCGGTCTTTTTGTCGCATATAGTCGGCGGCAATGTGTTCCTGGGCTTTTTGTTGATCATCGCGGTTTCCGTGTTTATTTCCGGTTTTGTTGACAATGTTCCTTACATCATCACGATGCTGCCGGTTGCGGCAACTATGTCCAGGGAACTTGCCCTAAAGCCGGAACTCTACATGTTTGCCCTGCTGATTGGTTCATGCCTTGGCGGAAACCTTACTCCCTTCGGCGCTTCGGCAAACGTGGTCGCTGTGGGCATACTCCGCAAGCAGGATGTGCCAATGAATTTCGGCCAATGGCTGAAAATCGGCGTTCCTTTCACGTTAATCACCACCGCGGCTTCCGCTATCTTTGTCTGGCTGGTGTGGCGGTAATAATTATGAGAACTATTGTACAAATATTTATCCTGTGATATTATTCTATATGGTTAATAACCATATAGAAAAAAAATTATCAAAACTTTTTCTTCTCGCGTATTTGATACTTGCCCTTGTAGGCTCGTCCGCCATTTCAGCGGGTGAAGCCTTCTGCTTTGATTATTCAGACAATGACAGCATATATTCGGGCAGGTATTTTTCCTCAATAAGCCATACTTTTGACTGGTTGGTCGGAGACGTACTAACAATAAGAAGAACCAACGGTTTTTCAAATCCTCTGGTGCGAAACAGATTGCTCCGTATATTTACGCTTGCCGGAACAATCGCTGTGGCAATATGTCTGGTGAGAGCGAATCTTAAAATAAAAAACGACAACAGCCCAATAATAGAAAATCCTGTTCTTCTGAAACTCCGAATCTGATCCCTTTCTTTCTCAATCTAATTTTATATCAGAAAATCACAGTGAAGCTGTGAAAAGGGAAGAGGTTTTATTATGGAGAATTACTTAGATGAGGCCCTTATAACCAAAACAACACAACTCCGTTCATGGGCTTCATTAAGTAAACCAGGCGAGGACTTAACCATACAAAAACCCGAAGCAAAAGACAAGAAGAAAAAACATGGAACAAATTTTATATCCAAAAGCTAAGGAGTAAGAAAGTGAAAAAGACGAAGACAAAGAAGACGAAAGAGAAGAAGGTGAAGGAAAAGATAAAAATGACTATTAAGCTCAAACTGAGCTTAATGATGATCGCCATTGTGGTGATCGTGGCGGGAGCCATTGCTGTAATTGAACTGTTGCAGGCGTCCAGCATAGCCAGGAAACTTTCCGAGCAGAAAACCATGTATATGGCGCGTCAGTTAGCCAAGGAGTGGGACGGTAAAATAGACGGCTATATAAATGTGCTTCAATCGCTGTCGAATATAATGAACTTTTATGAAAACATAGATCCGGCGGTACGGCGTCAGCAATATGAAAACACTCTGCGGTCCGTTATTGAGGAT
>Ga0268262_10004039_pt1 | contig 15412 bp, 13 predicted proteins | sample TergutNc150P3_FD_190354 | JGI IMG/M metagenome (GOLD analysis project Ga0268262, IMG submission 190354) | Nasutitermes corniger P3 segment gut microbial community from laboratory colony in Florida, USA - Nc150 P3 (SPAdes) (version 2) | ecosystem: Host-associated > Arthropoda: Insects >... | reverse complement strand
TCGACTATCTGACTATACATACGCAGGGCGGGACGGAGATGATGAAGGCGGCGGCAAGAGGCGCGGCGGCGGCGGCGCGGCGGCCCAAAATCCTCGGCGTAACCCTCCTGACAAGCATAGATTCGTCGATGCTGAATAACGAACTCGCCGTCCCCTTGTCTGCCGGAGATTATGTATCGCATCTCGCCGAAAAGGCGGTTGAGGCCGGGATAGACGGGTTGGTCTGCTCGGCGGCGGACTTGGAGGCGGTTAAGCCGTCCGTACCGGACGGGTTCGAGATCGTCACCCCGGGAATACGTCCGGCGGGGACCGACGCGAACGACCAAAAGCGTGTGGCGGCGCCGGATTGGGCGGTCAGGAACGGGGCGACGCTTTTGGTGATAGGAAGGCCGATCACGGGGGCGAAAAATCCGGGGAAAGCGGCGGAAGAGATAGCCAAAAGCGTCGAGGCGGCGTTGTGACGCGCGTTATCCTATAGACTCATAAAACTCAACTATCTCCCGGCAAACCGCGTCAATCGAAAATTTTTCCGCGCAGCGCCTTTCGCCGTTTCGACCCAGCGTATCCCTCAATGTCTCCGATTTTATTAAAAGTTCCATTTTTTGCGCCAGCGACCCCGAATCTCCCGTTCTAAACAGCAATCCCGTCACGCCGTCGTCTATAATCTCCGCCGGCCCTCCCCGGTCGGGGCCTATTACCGGCAATCCTAACAAGCCGGCTTCTACAAGGGTTCTCCCAAACGGCTCTATCTCGACGGAGGCGTTGACCGCAACATCCAATTGGGTATATATCCGCGTTTTATCGGCCTCGAACGGCTTAAAATGAATATATTGTTTACCAGACGACATTTTAAGCGACTTAGAATAATATGACGCGTTCCCGACGCCGCCTATAATAAAAAAATCAGCCTCATTTCCTACGTCGCGGATAACCTTTTGCGCGGCCTCAATATATATGTGGACTCCTTTCCACTCCTCCATCCTCCCGATCAGCCCGAAAGTCACCTTAGGATTCGGCTGTCGTCGCGATCGTTTCGCCGCCTGTTCCGCAAACCCGTTGTATATGACGCGCTTATCCTGCTTAACGCCGCGGTCTTCCAAATAGCGCTTTACGGTCTGTGAAACACAGATAACCGCGTCGGCGCACTTTTTTATAAGGCTTGTCTTGAACGAATTGAGGTTGCAATCATGGCAGGTAAGCACGATTTTTTGTCTCTTGTTCTTTACAATCTTAGCCAACGCCAATACCGGGATACTGTTGCAGTGGATAATGTCTATGATGTTTTTAGAAAGATACCTCCGAAGCTGAAAGATATTTTTGATCAGCTGAAGATAGAATATAGGATTCCTGAAATTCTTGCTAAGTACGTGAAAACCTATCGTCGGCAGACCGGAAGCCGATTTTTTAAGCGTGTCGAGGGATACCTCCGATATCGTCACGCCGCACCCCATATCTTTTAGCCGCACGGCGACATCAAGCACGTACTCCTGAGCGCCGCCATGACGATTGAAATGGTCTAAGAACAGTATTTTTTTATCGGATAACATCGCCCGCACGCCCGCTTTCTTTTTGGATCGCGGAAGCTTGAACCGCCGGCTGCCGCCACAGCAATAATATAGTTTTTTCCGGCAATAAAAGCAAAATAATTAAAAAAATATTGACTTTAATAATACCAAATTATTATTTTATTAAGAGAGTTCGGCCGGATCGCCGAAAATCGGTTCGGAAACCAGTCAACGCAACGAGCAAAGTCCTATGGGCGAAACAAACATACCTAAAACCATCCATTACTGCTGGCTAAGCGGCGAAAAGATGCCTGCCGACGCATTGAAGTGCATGGACAGCTGGAAGGCGCAGATGCCGGAGTACAAGCTCGTCCTTTGGGATACAAATAAATTCGACGTCACCTCGCACGCTTTTGTTAAAGGGGCGTGTCAAGCGAAAAAATGGGCGTTTGCCTCAGACTACATCCGGCTATACGCGCTGTATACCGACGGCGGTATATATCTTGACACCGATGTTTTTGTGAAAAAGAGCCTTAACGATTTTTTGGAGCACGATTTCTTCTCGGGAATCGAATATCACGAAAGGTACGTTAAATACGGCAAACACCTGCTAAACGAAGACGGAACGTTAAAAAATAAAAAAAATGACGATATATTTGCACACGGCATACAGATACAGGCCGCGATTTTGGGAAGTGTGAAAGGGCATCCGTTCATAAAATCATGCCTTGACTGGTACAACGGCAAGTGTTTTGACGCGGATGTTTGGACACGTTCCGATAAATTTATATCCCCATGCATTTACGCGCACATCGCTACGGATTACGGATTTCGCTATAAGAACGAATTGCAAAAATTAAGTTGCGGCATGACCATATACCCGAACACGATATTTGCGGGGAACTTTACGCAATCCGTTCCGGAAACCTACGCCGTACATCGCGGCGATGGAACGTGGCGCGGCAAACGATATAGAATATTATGGAAATTGAAAAAAAACGGTTTTCTAAGAATGCTCTTTGGAAAGAAAAAAACAGAAAAATAAAAACAACGGCAAATACTTTTTTTTCATTTTTGCTAATTCACTGAATATCGAAACTCATATATTAAAAATGGAGCCGCTAAATTGATAACAAACAAAGAAAAAGAACAGCGAGAAAACGATTTTTGGACAAACGACCCCGAGGAAGGGCCTAATGTTTTCGGTCTTTACGGCGTGGTCAATAAGATGTATGAGGCCAAAGCCTTTTTGGAAAAACTTACTAAATACAAATATTATTTTTCAAACGCCGACACAATCGTTGAATTGGGAGCCGGACAAGGTTGGGCTTCTTGCATAGTTAAGCACCTCTTTACCGATTCAACAGTTTACGCGACCGATCTTTGCCCCGACGCGATAAAATCGCTACCTAAGTGGGAAAAGATTTTTAACGTTACCATTGACAAATCGTACGCCTGCAAAAGCAACGAACTGCCTTTTGAGAACGACTCAATAGATTTGACATTTTGTTTTCAGGCAGCTCACCATTTTTCAGAGCAAAAAAGCACCATACAAGAAATCCATAGGATACTTAAACCCGGCGGCGTTTGTTTGTATCTTAGAGAACCGTCATGCAGAAAATACATATACCCTTTGGCATATAAGAGAGTCAATAACAATCGACCGACAGTGCCCGAAGACGTACTTATTTACAAGGACATAATAAAAATGGGAAAGCAAACAGGATTTCATGTTAACCACGCGTTTGACACATCCTGTACCGGCCACAACTCTTTTGCCGGAGTGTATTATTATATCTTGGGTAAAATTGGTTTTTTAAAGCATTTTTTTCCGTGCACATCAGATATAACATTTATTAAGAATCTTTAACGCGTTGCATACATAGCCGTATACAAACAATAATAATATTCAAATATAGATTGTTTGAACAATAAGGACGAGGGTTTAAAAACATTATGAATATCGGCGTGGAAATGAGGCCTCTGGTCGCCGGAGTAACCGGAATTACCAGATATACCGGCTGCATTCTTGACGAACTGCAGCGAATCGACCATTCAAACAACTACTATTTGTTTGAATGCAGGAGATCGAGCTACATTCCTACAAACCCAAAATGGGAAAAAGTGTCACACAACTGGAAACGTATCAGCACAATTTGGCAGCAATTAGTCCTTCCCTCGCTGTTAAAAAAACATAAAATCGATATACTTTGGCTCCCGGAACAAATCGGCCCGGTTTTTCGACTGCCTCCAAACACAAAATTAGTCACAAGCGTCCACGATTTCGCCGTGCTACGCCACCCTGAAATGATTGTGCCTGGCAACCTGTTCCTGAGAAGGCTTCTCATTCCCATGACAATGAAAAAATCAGCTGCTTTATTGCCGGTATCCGAGTACATCAAAAAAGAGTTGATTAAATTTTATCCTTATGTGGAATCATCGGGGAAAATTATCAAAATCGTGGGCAATGCCGCTAAGAGTTGGGACGGCGAGGTTAAGCCCGTTAAACGTCAGAATTTTTTATTCTTTCCAGGCAACTTAGAGCCGCGCAAAAACCACCTTCGGCTGATTAAGGCGCTTGAAATCGTAAACGCGTCAGGATTCGAGCTCAATTTGCATCTCGCCGGGCCGGCCGGATGGAAAAACTCCGAACTGCGCAAGCAGATAAACTCCGGGCCGCTCAAAGACAAAATTAAGTATTTGGGAATCGTCACGGACGAAGAATTGCTAAATCAGTACCTATCGTGCGCGGCGTTGGTGTTCCCGTCTATTTATGAGGGGTTCGGCATACCGGTACTTGAGGCGCTAATGTCAGACACGCCGGTACTGACGTCGCGGGGAACGGTAATGGAGGAAATAGCGGGCAAAAATGCTATGTATTTCGACCCATATAACGCGGAATCTATCGCCGAAACTATAATCGAGTTTCTGAAATCTGGAGGGCCTGTAATTGACAAAACGCGTTTGAGCGAATATACATGGGGAAAGGCGGCGGAAAGCATGTTGGGCGTTTTTGAGGAATTGGGGAGGCTTTAGGCGATTAATGTCGCCGTCTATTTGTATTTTTACGCGGATTGTATTATATTACGGTTGAGGCTTAACGGCCTTGTTTGGGCATACTAACCACATTATCGGAGGCGGGCTATGTTTTTAAGGATAAAACTTTTTATACGCGGGATATACCGTTTTTTCATATCTTTCAACCTGAAGGAACGCACTTGGAACAACGAGGAGGCCGAATTACGGTTGCGGATGGAAACCCCTCTCGCTTTGGAGCGGTTCGGCTACAAAGTTTTCTCCCAAAACGACGAGGACGGCATAATAACCGAAATTTTTAACAGAATAGGCGTTACCGGCAAAAGATTCGTCGAGTTCGGAGTCGAGCGCGGCATAGAATCCAACGGGCATTTTCTGCTTCATAAGGGCTGGAGCGGTTTGTGGATAGAGGGCGGCAAAAAGCACTGCCGCAATATAAGGAGGTTGTTCCGCAAACCGATCGAGGAAAAGCGGCTTATTCTCGAAAACGCCTTTATTACCGCGGAAAATATAGACGCGCTGATAGGCAAGCATTTTGCCGGGCAGCAGATAGATTTACTGAGCATAGACATAGACGGGAACGACTATCATGTTTGGAAAGCGATAAAGTGCGTCGATGCGAGGGTTGTGGTCATTGAATACAACTCGCTATTTCCGCCGGATCACGAGTGGGTCATGCCCTACGACACGCGCCATCTTTGGGACCAAACCGACAACGCCGGAGCCAGTTTGAAATCTCTTGAGATTTTAGGCGCGGATTTAGGATACCAGCTTGTGGGCACAAACCTGAGCGGCGTGAACGCATTTTTTGTAAAAAAAGAGCTGGCGAAGGATCTCTTCGTTTTGCCGGCAAGCGCGGAAAAACTGTACAATCCGGCAAGGTACTACATCTGTTACAAAAGCCGCCACCCATCCAGAAAATATATCGGCTGACAGGGTAAACGCGGGTCAGTCCGGCATGTCTATTTTTTTGTTTTTCTCAAAGTTGTAGAACTCTTTCCTTTTGACCCGGAACAGCGCGGTGTTTTCCCTACGTATTTTTCTATAGCGGCCAAGTCCGCGAAACCCGTCAAACATTGCTTTCAGGTATAGAATCGGGTTCCTAAGACTAACGCAAAAGAATTTGACGGTGCGCAGCTCGGAAAAAATTATCCGGTGCATACGCTTAACGATATCCCACGCCGGAATATTCTTATACATGAACCAAACGCGGTTCCTCTCGCACAAATAGTTCTTGTAATTGCCCATCTTATTGAAAGAGAACCCGTCCATGTGAAACGCGACCGCATCCGGGGCGTATACGCAACGCCAACCGTGTAAGAAAGCCCGCAAACAAAAATCCGCTTCCTCCATGTAGCCGAAGAATTCGGGATCGTACCCGCCTATGGCGCTAACGGTTTTCGCTCTCAGTATCGCCGCGCCGCCGTGCGCCCCCATCACATACCCCGGCTTCCGAAAAAGACTCCCTTCGCCGAATTTACGCCCCGCGCCGAACGGCATAAGCACAAGCCCGCCTACAATGCGGTGGTAAAGCCCGTCCACCATCTCGCGATCATAGTAGTTCATCTGTCTGCCGCAAACAATGCCGACAGTCTCGTCCTTAAAAAACTCCATAGGCTGGTCAAGCCACGACGGTTCCGCTATCATATCGTTGTTCAGCGTGGCGTAAAACTCACCGACAGCGTTCTCAAACCCGACATTAACCCCTGCGGCAAACCCGACATTCTTTTCAAGCCGAACCACCTTTGCCGCGTCGCCGCAAATCTTGCGGACGACGGCTACGGAGTCGTCGGTTGACCCGTTATCGACAATGACAATCTCGACGGGCTTGTAATTGAGCTTAAGCACGCTCCGCAAACACTCCGGCAGAACTTCCGCGCCGTTCCAGTTAACGATTATTATTGATACCAGAGACATTGTTAAACCTTTTTATAAAAAATACGGTATTTAAACGTTGAACTTTGAAATACCCTAAAAATATAGTTTCCGACCGCCGGAAAAATCAATAAAAATGTCAAATAAGATGGCTTTTGAGCCTTATTTTGACAAAAAACGGCTAAAAAACCTCGAACGAGGGTAAAAATTACTGTTTTTTGCCCTCGTTTTGAGAACGAGGGCAACGCTTACCCTCGTTTTTGGGACGAGGGTAAAAATGTTGTTTTTTTACCCTCGTTTTGAGAACGAGGGTAAACCTTACCCTCGTTTTTCGAACAAGCGTAAAAAAAAATATGTTTTTACCTCCGTCCGTAATTTATATTTATAGTATGAAGAAATTTAACCGCAAAACGCCGTACAACGATCTGCCGCCGCTCCCGCCGAAGGCCGACGTTGAAACTAAAGATATACTTCGCAAGGCCGTCTCGGCCGGCAGGGCTTTGGCGAAGTTCGACGGCGCGCTGCGGAGTCTGCCTAATCCCAACTTGTTTTTGGACACCATCTATTTGCAGGAAGCGAAGGCAAGCTCGGAGGTGGAGAACATCATCACCACAAACGACGAGCTATATAAAACGCTGGCGGCGGACAAAAAGGCGGAAAACGCCGCGACGAAAGAGGTTCTGAACTATAAAGAGGCGCTTTGGCTTGGACTGGAACAATTAAAGACCAAACCATTCATCTCGACCAACCTTTGCGTAAAAATCGTTCAATGCGTCAAACAAAACAAGGCCTCCATTAGGGTTACGCCCGGAACAACCCTGAGCAACGCCGGCGGCGAAATAATTTACACGCCGCCGATCGGGGAAACCGTCATACGTGAAAAAATGGCAGATTTAGAAAAGTTCATAAACGGAAACAGCCATATCGACCCCTTGATTAAAATGGCGCTGATGCACTACCAGTTCGTAGCCATACATCCTTTCGCGGACGGCAACGGGAGAACCGGTAGAATTTTACTGCTGCTGTACCTCAAACTGTCGAACCTGTTGGATAATCCGGCAATATATATAAGCGAATACATTATCAAGAATAAAACCGAATACTACCGGCGGCTGCAAAACGTAACGGAAAAGAGCGAGTGGGAGGATTACATTTTGTATATGCTGGATATGATTGAGGAGACTTCCGCGACGGGCTTGGAGCGATTGAGCAAAATAACAAAAATAATGACCGAAACCGCAGATGAGATTAAAAAAAAACTTCCCAAGATCTACTCAAAAGATCTGACGGACGTTTTATTCCATCTGCCTTACACAAAACGCCAACACATGATCGACGCCGGTATCGGAACACCAAAAACCGTCGGAAACTATCTGATGGCGTTGGAAAAGAACGGGTTTCTGACATCGGAAAAGGTGGGTAAGGAAAAATTATATCTCAATAGGCGGCTATTGATGGTTTTGGAAAGTAAGTCGGCGTAAATATGTTCCGTATCGACTTTGACCTTAAATAAAGAATGGCGGGATTATACTAATGGTCAGTAAGAAGAAATATTTATTGTTGATACTCTTCCGCGCCGTTGGACTGATTCTCAGCATCGCGTCCGTTTTAATAACCGCGAGGTACTTTGGGGCATCGCAGGATAGGGATTTTTTCGTTATAGCGATGTCGGTAACGGCGATATTGCCGATGTTAGCGTACGGCTCGTTGACCGAGGTTTTCAGGGCGAAGCTTGTTCACATACGGGAGACGCTTGGAACGGAGCGGGCCGTAGACTCCGCGAGGGGCGTCGTCTTTTGGATATCGGTCATGTCAGCGGCCATTATACTGCTCGGCGAGTTCGGCGCGGAGGCTGTCGCGGCGTTCTTTATGGGCGGCAAGGACAGCGCCTCATTACCGCTATTAGTCACGCTTATAAGGGCGACCCTGCCGATAATATTCCTGTCGCAGCTGTCCGCGTTTTGGATACAGACGCTGAACTGTTTCAACGTTTTTTTTATCCCTGAGATTTTTGGGTTGATCTCAAGCGTCATCAATATCGCTCTGGTCGTTTTGCTGTTCGATAAGGCCGGGATATTTTCGCTGGTCATATCGAATTACGCGAGCGCGGCTCTGCTGGTCGCGGTTTTGGTGTTTATTGTGCGCAAACATATCCCTGGGATGATACGTCCGCGGGCCGGCGGGGGCGGCGGGGAGGTCAAACAGTATTTCGCCGCCGCGTTGCCGTTCACGTTCGTTTATTGGGCCGGTCAGTTCTCCGCCATTGCCGAGAGGAAGCTAAGCGCCGGTTTCGGCATAGGAAACATCGCGCTGCTCGACTACGCTCAGAAGTTGCTGTCCGTACCGCAAGGCGTGGTTTTCGGCATAGCCGCCTCCATTTTGTCGCCGGCGCTGGCAAAGCACCACGCAAACAAGCATACCGCCGATTTCATGGACGAATTGCGCTCCTTCTATAGGTTCGCCGCCATAGTATTCGCTCCGTGCGTCTTCTGTATGTTCTTCTTAAACACAAATATCGGCCGCGTACTGTTCGCGTCAAAGATATCCGCCTCGGAAATTCACGCGTTCGGCGTTACGGTCATGATTTACGGATTCGGTCTTTTGGGCGTTATAAACCACATCATCTTTTCGCAAGCGTTGATAGCGCAATCAAGGGGACGCGCCACCGCCGTAATCGCTCTCGCAAATCCGGTCATGATCTTGGTATGCAACGTAACCTTTGCCTACAAATGGGGAATTCTCGGACTCGCCATGTCGTGGTCGGCGGGGCAGATTATCAGCGGATTTGCGCTGATGCTGGCCTCCGGCATCTTCAAAAAAGGCGGCGCGGCCATGATTCTGCGCATATACGCGCTATATCTATTGTCTTTTTCGGCTGTTTGGGCCATAAACATAAATCGGTTTCTGTCCGGATTGAGCGATATTCCGCAAATTATTATTAATTTGCTTGTATTCATCGGCATAATGTATATTATGATGTTGGCGTTGCGGTTTGAAGAGGCTAAAAAAATCGGCATGTACCTGTCACTGCTTAACCCTGGACACGGCAATGCGAAAGATTAAAAGAAACAACGGCAAAAAAACGTTCGCGCTCATATTTGAGGCTTTAAACGTGCACCTGACCAAAGACGTGGGCTCTATCCCCTACATCTTGGCGAGAGATTACGGTTACGACCCATACTTGGTCTGCCACGATATAGGGCAGGAATTCACCAACGAATACGTCTTGCGATTCTTGGACATAATAAAACTCAAACAGATAAAGCCGTTGCAATCCGACGCCCATAGGCGCTACTACTTTCTCAGCTACTGGCTGTTTTTGTTTAGAAACGCCCGCGCCATAGACGTCCTTCAACTTTACCACTATACAAAGGCAAGCAAGATCACGGCCTTAATGTATAAATTCCTAAATCCTAAGGGCATAGTCTACCTAAAGTTAGACGCAATGCCGGATATTGTGGAAAGGATGGCTTACGATTGCTTCGTGAAGAACGTCTTTGACGTTGTCTCAGTGGAGATAAAAAGCGTTTTTGACGGGCTCTCGACCGCCTGTTTTAAACAAAACCAGGCCAAGTTGTTCCACATTCCAAACGGCATCGACGACCTTTGGTTGCGGCAAAACGGATTTTCCGGCATTGTGAAAGAAGATAAGGAGAATATAATCATCACCGTGGGGCGAATAGGCTCCGATCAAAAAAACAATACTATGGCGCTTGAAGCCATGAACGGGATGACCTTAGGCGATTGGAAGTTCGTGTTTATAGGGCCTATCGAAAAGCGCTTCGCCGACGCTGTGGAAACTTTTTACGAAACAAACCCAGGCTTGAAATCAAGCGTTATCTTGACCGGTGAAATCGCCGACCGGCACGAAATTTTCTCGTGGTACAAAAGAGCGAAGTGTTTTTGCCTGACTTCCGTATGGGAAGGATTCCCGCTATGCCTCTGCGAGGCGCTCTACTTCGGTTGCGAGATAATCTCCACGCCCATCGACGCATTACCGGATATCACAAACAACGGAGAGTTCGGCCATAGCGTTAATAACTCTGCGGAACTGCGCGGCGTGTTACAAAAAATCACGGACGGTCAGGTTGATCCCACAGAGAATATCGATAAGATAACCGCGCACGGCAAGCGGTTTTATTGGAGTGAGATTTGCGGTAAATTGAACAATATTATGCAAAAAAATCAAAATAACAAGGAGAGAATATGAAACAACAGCTCACAAATACCGACACCGCGTCAAACGCCGACGGCGCCCGCGTCACCAAACTGGGTGATGTGTACTATAATATGAAATTCTATGACGATCAGATGGATGGAAGCGTTAAAAGCGCCAAAATTGTTTTACCGGTAATTTTGGATATCTTACCGAGCGTAAAATCCGCCGTTGACTTCGGTTGCGGAGTAGGCGCGTGGTTATCCGTATTAAAAAATCTCGGGGTTAGCGAGATAAAAGGTTACGACGGCGGTTGGGCTGAAAAAAAGCTACTGATACCGCGAGAATGTTTTACCGCCGTGGAATTTGACAAAGAGACAATATCCGTCGAAAAAAAATTTGACCTGGCAATGTCGCTTGAGGTAGCCGAACACCTACCTGAGAGTTCCGCCCGTAATTTTATAAAAATGCTTACCGACGCGTCCGACATCGTATTGTTCTCCGCCGCAATCCCGTTTCAAGGGGGGGTAAACCATATAAACGAACGTTGGCAGAGCTGGTGGCGCGATATATTCGACACATACGGATTCATAGGCACAAACTTCCTGCAAAAAAAATTATGGAATGTGTCGGATGTGGCTTTTTGGTATCGGCAAAACACGGTTTTATATGTTAAAAGAGAGAAGCTTGAAACTATCGCCATCCCAAAGGAATGCTTTTCGGACGACAATCCGTTTGATTGCGTACATCCTGAATTACACATTTTGCTGCGGAATAGGCAATTACCGTTGTTAAGTCTGTACAAAACGGCATTTATACGCACAATAAAAAAATTACTGGGGAAAAAATGTTGAAAAACAAACTACGCGTATCGTTCATCATCCCGTTCACCGGCATGACCGGCGGAATAGCCGTAGTCCTCGAATACTACCGTCAACTGACGGCTTTGGGGCACGAGGTCAATATCTACTACCCGCTCCTCCCGTACAGCGGTTTTCTTCACGACAGACCGCTTTGGAAGAGATTTCCGGCGCGAATGAAGCAGCTCCTGCGCAACTTAGCTAATATAAAGCGCTCCATCCCTTTGTTTTCAGAGAATATACCGGTAAAACCCGTCTTCTGTATCAACAACTCCCGCATACCCGACGCAGACGCGGTGATCGCGACCGCGTGGCCCACGGCTTACGACGTCGCCAAGCTGTCGTCAAAAAAAGGTAGAAAATTTTATCTTGTGCAAGGCTACGAAATTTGGAGCGGAGATGTGTTAAAAGTCGATAACACCTATCGCCTGCCGCTTAATATCATAACAATCGCCCCTTGGTTAGCCAAACTCCTGATAGAAAAGTTCGATAGGGATGACGTAACGGAGATCCACAACGGCATAAGACTCGACAAGTTTTATCCACCCGACGCTAAAGACTTTAATCAGACATCAATACTAATGATGGCAAGCGAATTAGAGTTGAAAGGCACAAAGGACGGCATAGGCGCGCTATCTGTTGTTAAAGAACGCTATCCGCAAGTAAAAATTACAATGTTCGGTATGTGCGGCAAACCTGCCGCGCCGTTTGACTTTGAATACCATCAGGATCCGTCATACGAAAAACTATTATCGCTTTACCAAGAGGCCGCGATATTCATCTCGCCGAGCCACAAGGAGGGCTGGCACCTGCCACCCATGGAAGCGATGGCGTGTAAATGCGCGGTCGTCGCCACCAATGTAGGATGTATTCCGACCCTCAACAACGGTCAAAACCTGATTTTGGCGGAGATAAAAAATCCGGCGTCAATCGCCGACGCCGTCGTCAAATTGCTTGATGATAAAGAATTAACAGAAAAGATCGCCGTTGAGGGGTTAAAGCGCGTACGGGAACAAGATTGGGCAAAGTCGGCGAGTAAATTACAGAACTATTTAATGTCTACCGAATAAAAAAAACATCGTTTTTTCATTAACAGGCAATCTCATTTTTACCCTCTTTTTTCAGAACAAAGCGTTCCTCATCTTGAAAGTTAAAAATCATCAGGTAAAAAAACATGTAGTGAAACCAAAACCTTCCAAACGCCCCGTTAAACCAAAATGTCTCTTGGGTTAAACCGCTAAACAATAGAATTAACGTGCATAAGATAAAGCATTTCGCAGCGTTATTTTGATATCTGCTTTTTAAAAGCAATCTTCGTATTATACTGATAAAAATAGCCGCAAAAATAATGAAACCGACTATACCGGCCTCCACAAACACGTGAAGGAAGTTATTATGCGCGCCAGTGGTGAATGTTCCGGCTTCCAAATAATAGCTAAATTTCAGCGTTGTAAAAGAACCTACGCCTATCCCTATAATCTTTTGCACCCACGGCCCGTACATGGCGTGCTCATAAACACCGTTCCATATCAGAAATCTACCGTAAGCGCTTAGATCCGTGGAACTCGTGTTAACGGATTTCAAAAACACGCGAGCTACGGTACTCTTAATTGCGGCAATATCCATTGAGAAAATTTGAGTTGCGGCAAATACGGCAATAATCGACAAAACAACCAACAATACGCTCCACTTTACGCGAATAAGCAGCAAAATAGAAATCGGAATCGCCAATAATATACCCAAGATAGCGCTACGGGTACCGGATAACAATATGGCCCCAACGCTCAAAAACGCCACAAACAACGAAAACAACCTTTCCGTTTTACCGCGCAACTCAAAAAAAGCGCAGGACGCGACGCCGAACGAAAGCACCAGAAAGTTACCCATCATGGCATGATGCACCCCAAGCGTTCCGGTGAACTTGTGAAAATCTGAAAAAGTTCTGGCGCCGTGTAAAACTTCTATCATTAAGGCAACCACAATCTCGCAAAACGAGCATACCACATAAAAACGAATGAAATTGTCACGGTGTTCTTTCCATTGCGGCAGAGAAAACAGAATCACCATAACCGTCATCACAAAGAAATTATAAATATAAAGCAATGACGTAATATTCTCAAATCCCGAACGATTGTAGAAATTTACAAAAAAACCTAATATCGCCCACAGTACGAATACAATCAATGAAGTCGCCAAAAAACGCTGTTTTCCGAAAGCGGCCTTAAGGTCTATGTCTTTCTTCTTGGAAAAAAAAGCGGCAATTACCAACAAAAACATCACGTCCGTCACAAATATGCCAAACATCAGTCCTTTCACGTAAACCAGCAGCATTGTAAAAAAACTCAAAATAAATACGTACGGCACCAAGTTCGGTTTGGGGATGACCAACAGCGCCGGCGCAAAAAACGCTAAGTATTTCAATATACGGTAGTTGCCGTTCATAGCCGAATAGACGATAAACGCCAACACGGCCAATCCGAGTATTTGGCACACAACTAACATACGCAGATCGGTTTTCCGCGAAGCGCCGTCCAAAGCGCGTTCCGGAACAAAACCGGACAGGCCGCGCTCCGGCGCGATTGATTTTATTGGCGGCATACATTCCCTATTTTAGCGGTTAACACACAATAATATACTATTTAACGGCGGCGTTATGCAATATTTATATTATATTAAAGATTTTGAAGATTTTCGGCTTCGATTTTTATTGTTTGATTTTGATTTAAGAACAAGGAGCGCGTTACATGCCCGCACCGCACCGTGTCAATTCCGCCTCCGGCGCGGTTATAGCGGCCGTCCTTTTGGCGCTGACGGCCGCGCACGCCGCTCTCTGCGCTACGCCGCCTAAGACTTTGATCAGAGCCTCCCACCCCGCCGTCCGCTACACAGGACGCTTCGACAAACGCCACCCCCGGCACGTCCGCTTCGACTGGCCGGGAGTCGCCGTGGAAACGCGCTTCGAGGGCTCCTCCTGCGGCGTTCTGCTTATCGGCGACGGCGGACTCTACGACGTCTACGTCGACGGCGCTCTTACGGTGTTGCGCTTCGACACCGCGGAAACCGCGCACAGGCTCGCCTCCGGACTCGCCGATTCCGTGCACAGCTTGCGGATCGTCAAGCGCGCCGAAGGTCTGCGCGGACAGGCCGTCACCTTAAAAGGCTTTTACGTAGACTCCGGCAAGACGCTCCTGCCCCCGTTAGGCGCGGTTCCGGCGCGGCGGATCGAGTTCGTCGGCGGGTCGAACCTGCTCGGCTTCGGCGCGGAGGCCGACACCGTGTGGTGCGACACGCCGGCAAATTACTCCAACGCCGCCCTCTCCTTCGGCGCCGCGGCCGCAAAGGAGACCGGCGCGGAGTACCGCGTGCTGGCCGTCTCCGGCAAAGGGCTGGTGCGGAACTGGAGGTCGCCCTTCATGGCCGCGACGCGCCCGTTCGGGCCGCTCTACCGCCTGACGGTGAAGAACGACCCGACGGCCGCCCACAACTTCAAATCATGGGTTCCGCAGGTGGTGGTCACATGCTTCGGGACGAACGACTTCTCCACCCGGCCGTACCCGACCAAGGAGCTGTTCGTCGAAAACTACAAAAAATTCTTGGACGGCGTCTGGAGGCGGTACCCGACGGCGAAGATCGTATGCGTGACGTCGGCGAGGGAGCCGGTGAGGACTTACGTGCGCGAAATGGTCGAGCTTGAGCGGGAATCGGGGAAGGGCGGCCGCATACATTTTTACTCGTTCGCGGATGTGCCGAAACGGATGTGCGGGTGCGATTGGCATCCTAACGTTAAGGCGCATGAGAAGATTGGGAGGGAGTTGGCGGAGATTTTGGAACCGTTGTTTTAAAATAAAAGTTATTTAAGGGGAGGGCTGCGCCCTCCCTCGCTACATAAAAAAGGACGGCTATGCCGTCCTTTTTTATTACGCTACCCACCCTGCGGGGACACCCCGCAACGCCCCGCTATATACCCCCCCACTTTCAAT
>Ga0268262_10004038_pt1 | contig 15413 bp, 3 predicted proteins | sample TergutNc150P3_FD_190354 | JGI IMG/M metagenome (GOLD analysis project Ga0268262, IMG submission 190354) | Nasutitermes corniger P3 segment gut microbial community from laboratory colony in Florida, USA - Nc150 P3 (SPAdes) (version 2) | ecosystem: Host-associated > Arthropoda: Insects > Digestive... | reverse complement strand
GGCCGCTATTAACGGCTCCAGCCTCCTCATCACCGCCGACAAGGACGCCGAAGCCAAAGAATACAAGCTCCCCCTGACCTACACAGAGAAGCACCCCACGGTCGGCTACGTCGTTGACACCAAGACCTTCGACTTCATAGTCGCAGTCAGCGTCGGCGGCAGCACCGGCGGCGGCGACGATGTATTCGACTGGCACCAGGGCGACACCCGCGGCCAGGTCCACGCCTTCCCCACCAACGGCTTGGAAAAGGCCGCCTACGGCGTGCCCTACACCTTCCAGTTCAACGCCGGCGACCCATTCGTGCCCACCAATGTCATCGTCGATTGGCACGTCAACGGCGGCTTAAGCCCCTTCAACGCCGAGGGCGAGAACGCTCCCCCCCCCGAATCTTGGATAGGCCAGCCCCAGGTTGACGGCCAGTACAGGAGGCCCGACATCGACAAGCTGGGCCCCTCCTTCGAGCGCTGGCGCATGGGTACGGACTTCCAGAAAGGCGTGTCAAACAACAGAGTGGAAAACTTCCCTAGCGGCAGGATGTACTTTGTGGCGCAGGATACGGATGATAACGAGTACTTCCCAGATTCCTACAGCTCTAGGACGCTCTTCGGCGTCAGGGCCGACTTCGCCAACGACAACGTCCTAGCCTATCAGAGTTTCTACATCAATGTGACCGATAACAGCGGGGTAGGCATAGGAGTGACAGGGACTGGCAACACTGTAGCCAACGCCTTTACTGCCGCTGGCAACGGTGGCCGCATTACCAACTACGTGCTGAACAAGCGCGCCGGGATCGACCCCCGCAAAGACGAGAACGTGCCCCTGACAGTGCCATGGGGCGGCAAGGGCGGCACGGTGGTCAAAAACATGGGCGTCAGTTACTCAAGCGAGAATATGCTCGTATTCAGGCACCCGAACGACGACTACTCCTACGACCTGTCCGCCAGCATAAACCTCAGCCACCTTTTGTTTATGGATACTGACATTTCCGACTACGGCGACGTCATCACCTTCATGCTCGAAGGCGTCACCGTCGGCGACTGGCGGATGGGCCTTTCTGGCTCTCTCTCCGGCGGCACAAACCGGCCCTGGGTGTCGGGATGGGTGCCGGGCGTGGCCGCCAGCAGTTACGGCACCGCGCTCAAGGGCAGCGATTATGACGTCACCGCCGCCATCAGGCCCTTCCTGTCTAGGCCATACCCCATCAACGGCACAGACCTTACACTTGCCAATAGCCGCGCAGCCGATGCACTAAGGAATTTCAGCGGCACCGTTTACCTTGAGGGCGTGGACGAAGGCCACTATGAAAACGGCTTGCCCCAAAATGTTTATCGGTACCATGGCGCCTCAGACAGCACTGTCTATCTCGACGATGACAAAGACTTCAACGCCAGGGGCAATCTCAAGGGAATGGCTGGCGGCTATTATCCCACCGGAGTTTATCCCAGCCCCATCCAGTTCGTCACAGTGCCCAAGCTGGCCGACCTCAAGAAAAACGTCAACGGCGCCGATGGCCTGACATTCCACTACAGGGCCATAGACCTTGGCGGAAACACAAGGGTCTTCGAGGTTTTCGTCCCCACCAGGGACAACAGTGCGCCCCAGATTGACGGCTTCTGCTGGGACGAAAATGAAATCGGCACTTCAATCTCCAACGGCGCAGCCGATCCAAGGGACGTCACCCACGGCGACCTAGTGGGCCAGAGGGCCTTCACTAGCCCGTCTAGGCCAGACGTCTGGGCCAGCCTCCAGCCCTCCGAGGGACAGACCACCTCATGGAGATTCCAGTGGAACGAAGTACCGAATACCGGCTCAGCGGTTACCGGCGGCGTAACCCCCGCCCCATACTTCATAGCCGACAATCCGGTCGAAGTCAGCGGCACAGGTGCGACTACGACGGTTCTGCAGTCCGTGTCCGACCCAATCTATCTGATGGTTCCGGATGGCAAGCAGGTTGACCCCTATGGCGGGCCCACCAACCCGGTGGCCGCCTTCAAGCCCGACACACTGCACGGACTCCCCACCGCCTTCGAGGTCAGTTGGAAGCCCAGCAGATGGCAGGGCCGCAGGGAATACCAGTTCGAAATCTACGGCTGGGACAAGTACGGCGCGGGCATGAGGCCCTTCCCCATGTCCGGCAGCGTGTGGGGCACAGTGCAAGGCGAGCCGATCTATAAGAAGTTCTACAACAACGGCGAAGTTGTTCAAGTCGGCCCGGCTGACCTCACCATCAAGGGCTTCGCCATGGTCAACGTCAACCCCTTCTTCGACTTATCTTTCCCCATCGAGAACAGGATTTACAACCAGTACGGCTTTGACACCAGCGAGTCTTGGCTGAGCACCCCCACGGTGGGCAAGTCCGCGCCTTGGGAAGTCATGGTCATTCCTCCCGACACCCCACTGCTGATCTCCGCCGCCAGGACCACCGCCTCATCGGCCGACGCCATCCAGTTCCCGGTCATCGGCCCTGCCGTTGTCAGCGCTAACTGGGCCAAGGTGGGCGGCAGGTTCACGACCTTCGAAAACGGAACCGGCAACCCGCTGGGGGCCCTAGAAGCCGCCAAGCTTCCGGCAATATCTTGGGAGACGGGCAACCTCATTTCCTACGCTTACATAGAGCCTGACAAGGCCCAGGACGACGCCGCCCTCACCAACCCCGACGATAGGCTCAAGATTGACCTCACGGCCAACGTCGGCTCCGGCCAGCTCGCCCTCTGGACAGACCCATCCATCGGCGCCAAGGATGCCGCCGGTGCGCTTCTATACGACACCGAACTTGACGTCCCCAAGCCTTGGGGCGTTCAGGACACCCGCATCGCAGGCACGAGCAAGGGTGCCTTCGACTACCACGGCTACATGTACGGCATAGGCTCCTACGGCATGATGAAGGACGGCGTCATCCAAGTGGCCATGCCCAGCGTCGGCCAAAGTGCCTTCTTCCATGTTGACAGAACTGTTGCTGCCGCAAACAAGTTCCCATCCACATACTACGAAGAGCGCGTGGGCTGGTTCAACAAGCCGATGGTCGTTGAGATAGAACCCAACCCCAGCGCCAACATGGGCGGCAGCTTCCTGCCCATCGTCCTGCCGATCTTCCCCGCGGCGGCCAGCAACATGACCGACAAGCAATACGCCAAATACATTGACTGGTCAGAACAAAGAACCAAAGAGGACACCCTGTCGGGGACCAAGATCGCCAGCCCTAACGCAGGCTACGACGATCTAGCCGTGACCACGCCCACCTACGCCTCGGGCCTGCCCTACACCTTCTACATCGGCGGAGACGGCAACCCCAGCTACGCGTTGGTCTCCCTCAAGAAGAGTGACAAGAGCGCCGGGTATTACACCAGCACAACTGCCACCAGCACTTCCGGCTCCGTCACCGCCCCCGTATGGGTCGTGGAGAGGACTGGCAAGCCGACATGGGACAACAATGGCTCCGTCGTACAATTCGACAACGACATATATTGGAACGACTACGACCCGCTCAGCGATGATCCCGAAGACAAATTTGAGGCTGACTACCTCGCCGACAAGGACTACACGCACCTTGTCCACCACAGCAACTGGGGCGACCTCGCAGACCAAACCTTCGGCACCTTCGTCGCCAACATTGACCGCGGCTCTTTCAGCGGCGTCACTGGCACCAATACGCTCGACGCTGGTTCCACCAGTTCAAACAGTAATTTGGGCGCTAGGCTGTACAGCTTGGTTTCCAAGCTCCCCGGCAATACTACAACAATCACCAGCACCAACACTGCCGATCGCAATTATCGCAGCAACGTGGTTGACACCCTCCAGGTGCTCTCGTACGTCAGCGGCACCGAACTTGGCCCCGACAACCACCAGGCCCTGCCCGTATTCCTGGAATTCGGCAACCTCAACAGGCTGCCAGCCATAACCAATTTGGACACCTCCTTCAGGGGCAGGTACCTTATCGGTGACAGCAGTGGCTTCCCAATCTACAGGCCCACTTACTGGCAAGGGTACAAGGAAGGCGAGCCTCTGCCGGCCGACGGCAAAAACGTCCCAGTCGTCAGCTACATAGCCCGCTACACCGACCCATACACTGGGCTCGCTGGCACCATGGGGCTCATAACCGACAACCTCAGCGGCACCATCTATGGCGTCCCCAGCGGCTTCGGGCCCATCACCAACCTGCGGATCACGTCTGACCCATTCGCGTCTAGCCCAACTTTGGCTCTGGCTGCGAAAGCGCCGGCAGAATACACCAAGACCAACAACCTTAGGACAAGCCCTGGGGTAAGCAACTACCTTACTGGCGTTGCAACGGTCACTTTGGCCGCTGCCACCACACCTGTTGCCGGTGAGACTTACACACCATACCAAAGCACCACCCCAATAACCATCCCGGCCGGCGCGGCCATCATGCTGACCACCGATGGCACCACGACTAGAACTTGGACTTACAACCGCGCCCCCAGCGAAGTTGTAGCCAAGGCCTACAACGATGGTGGCCCCAAAAACGGCGCGGGCACCGAATACCCCGCCCACTACAAAGTCTGGCTGACTTGGGACAACCCCAGTGCATCCTCGACGGGTCTCAAAGAGCTTAGGCCCAACATCTCCGGCAACATCATAGAGTTCTTCGATGCCGCAGATCTGACAAACTCCGCCTTGGCACCTAGCGCCGTGCCGCTCTACAAGGTCTATGTCGGGCCCAACGTTAATGCCTTCCCGATTCCAGACGCTTGGCTGCCCTTCTTGGGCTACCAGGGCGCCGGCACCTTCTTCGCTGAGATACCTGACACCAGAAGGGTCGTAGTCCGCGTCCGCACAGTCCGCTACGGCGACAAGACAAAAGAACTTGGCACGCCAGGCTCCTTTGTGAACTTCAACAGGGCGCCCTTCAAGCAGGCCCTGCCAGCCGTTTGGTTCGACACCCTCAGCACCAAGATAGACTTCACCAAGGTCGGCTCCGACGTGATGACCAACGTGGCCTCCGAATCCGTTTACCACGGCCTAAGGAAAGAGTGGGTCTTCGGGCCCTCCGGTGCCCTTGTCAGCCCGGATGCGATCGATGTGTCAACCATAACCACTGGGGACTACAACGCTACGGTAACTCGCATGCCTGCCGGTATTGGCGGCGCTAATGGCGCAACCATAGTCAACGCCGGCCCTGGGGGCAGCACTTGGGACGCCACACTCAGCAGCACCACCTCCAAGCTGAACATCGAACCAGGGGCACCAATTATCACCTATACAAGCGCTGCCGCAACTCCGCCTACTGCTGCTAATATCGCGCTCGGCACTGTCACGGCTGGTCCTGGTGCTAACCAAGTCACCTTCGATGCGACCGCGGCTTGGAAAGCAAACTTCGTCCTCACCGGCACAACCGGGCCGGACGACATCCTCACTGTCGTCTATCCGTTTACAGTTACGGTTGACTACATGGGCGAAACTGGCACCTCGCCTGCTAGAAGGTCCGCACCAAAAACCTTCAACCTGACGTACACTAATGACTACGGGCTCGTCACCTACGCCGGCTTTAAACCAAATCAGACGATCAGCTCTGTCCTGGACGTGGATAGAACCGTTTACAAGAGCGATGCGGATTGGACTTCCCTTTCTAACAACACTGTCGTAACAATAACTCCCCCGCTCCCCGCCCTAAATGCGTTCTCATGGCCCGGCAATTTCACCGCCGGTGGCAGCATGGTCACCACTGGCGCTGCCGCACACGGCCCCACCAACAACACGGACGTCATCATCACCGTTGGCACGCCAACCATTGACACCGGCAGCGACACTGGCGGAGAAGCGCCTTCCAGCCTCCCGGCTCTCGGCTTGGACTACGATCCCGCTTCTGGTGCCATCACATTCAAGGCCACTAAGGCTTTGAAAGACGCCTTCAAGCTGGTCGATGACGACTCTGACGGCACCGAAACCTTGACCGCCGACTACCCCGTCACCCTCCAGCTCAAATACTTCGGCAACTCTACCACCAGCGCGGGACGCCTGTCCGAAACGAAGACCTTCCATATTGTCCTCGCTAGGGACTACGACGATGTGGATTGGGGCGGCTTCAAGAAGGACGCGGAAGTGACCTTTGGCGCCATCCCGGCCGGCGGTTTCGCGGCAGCGAAAGCGGACAACGGAACTGGTACAATCACGTTCGATACAGTTGACCCTAACACGATCACCTTCGAGCGCGCAAGCTCGGCGATAACCGGCAAACATGACAAGATGGCTTGGTCTGTCGTGTCAATAGGCAATGGGCACATGGACCTAAGTACCTACGTTGATACTGACCCATCGGGCGTTGGCCACGATGCTGTGATACCAAGCGAACTCATTGCGACCCCTGATGCCGCGCTCAACGCAATCCTCAGCACTTGGACTGGTACCTTCACGAAGACGAGCCCAGGCAACGGGCCCATCGCACTAACGATTGCGGCCGGTGACCTGGCAACCTTCTTCCCGACAGACTCCACCGGAGATGGCGCTACTGCCAAGATCGAAGCTGGCGACACATGCGATGTGACGTTCGAGGTCACACTACGGGCCTCCTTCACGGGCATCTCCGGCAGCCAGTCGCCTGCTAGGACGACCGAAGTCACCATCCCGGTCAAGCTGACAGTTACCAAGAGCTAAAAGGACACAAACCCAACGCCGCGCACACGCGCCGCATAACCGCACAAAAACGCCCAGCGAAAGCTGGGCGTTTTTGTTAGTTACAAGTTACAAGACGCCGCTGCAAGCCCATCGAGGCGCAGCGTTCCTCTTTATAGCGTTTCCCCTATTCATTCGCTTTGATGCTCATAAATTCGGCTGCGCTTTCCGTTCCGCTCCCCGCCTTGTGAAGGTGCGGTTAACCCATCGCGGCGGGGCGGGTTTGGGCTTCAGCGATAGCCTCAGCGTTCTACCGGGCGGCTCGCTTCACTCTCTCGGTATCCTGCGCTGCGCTTGGATACACGAGACATCCTCCGTTGGTCTTCGATGGCACGTTGGTCGGCAACCCCGCCATAGGCGCTTCCCTTAGTTCGGCGCCATTATCGGCGCAGCCTATGCACTCCGTGCCATTCCCTACGGGAAGGGCTATAATGTAGCCAATCGCCGTAAAGTCTTTGACGCTGCCTTAGCAGCCTCAAAGCCAACGGCGATTTTGGCTACATTCCTCCTAGCGCTCCCGCGCTTTTGGAGAAGTTTCGGCTGCGCCGCGCTGATTACGCGCATTGTGCGCCCAGTGCCAAGTGAGGCCTTCTTTCAGAAATGGCTGCGATGGAATAACAGGCCACAAAATGATCTTCCCGCAGACACGCGGCGAATGGCCTCGCCGGGTGTCCATTCGGCGCATCTGAATTATCATTCGGTGGACAGTGGCCAGTTAGGGATTAGGGGCCGCGCAGCGGCGTCTTGTAACTGGTAACTTGTAACTGTTATCAGGGCTGCTTCAAGTACAGTTCGGACAGGGCGTCCTGGGCTATCCTTGAGATGTCAAGGCGGCGGGATTCGGCGAAGGTGGCTAGGTAGGCGGGTATCTCTAGGTCCAGCGTTTTCCTTATTGCTTTCTGCCCGTGCTTCCTGGCGTATTCGTCCATGTCCAGAACCAGCATGCTCACGAAGCCGCCGTCCTCTTCCGGCTTGATGTTCTCCATTGGGCTTGGCTGGGGCAGGGCGCGGCCTTTTTCCAGCCAGGTGAGCACCCAGCCAGACGCGGCGTCGGTGCCCATTAGGATAGCGTCTGCCAGGCTCTCCCCGCCGCTGGCGCAGCCAGGCAGGTCGGGTACTTCCACCGAATAGCCGCCGCCCCTGTCCCAAGGGTAGAAAATGGCCGGGTAGCATAGCTTCATGGAATGGCCTCGGCAATCTGGGCTAGTTTGAACAAGCGCGTTCAGACGCCAATTGCTTGCCTGATTCTGGATGCTTTGTATGCCTCCAGATCATCAACCGACATCCCCGCCTTCTGCATGTCGCTTAGGTGCCTTGCCTCCTGCATCGCCTCTTCAGCGCTGGGGTAGTCGCTGACCCGGACAGAGCGCGCCCAGTCCTCGTCCGTCATCTTCGGGATGTCGGAGAAATCTATTTTGCTGTCTGGCCGTTCGGCCAGCTTCTTGAGCTCCGTCTTGTACTCTTCGGAAAGCGGAAGTAGTTCGTCCCTGTTAAAAGTTACGATTGCCATAGCGTTTCCTTTCAAGTGGCTCAGCGCATCGGGCACTGATGATTCTTATGATTTCTGTTCCGTTGGCCTCACGGGTCGTGTGCGCCACGACCAGCAGCAGCAGGCCCTCGGTCATTCCTGTCGTCTTCATGCGTTCTTCGCCGTAGTCGTAGCGATTGTCAACATCGGTGATGCGGTTCGGGTCTTCAAAAACCGACACAGCCTGTTCGAAGCGCACCTCATGCTTGCGCCAGTTGGCCTCGGCCTTCTTGTCGTCCCACTGAAACTGGCTCATTCCCCCACATTACCATAATCGGGGCATCCGCAAAACACCCCGCGTGCTTTCCTGCGGGCAGTTGCGGAATGTTTTTTGGTATAGGTAACCGCCGCCCATGCCGGAAGAATGCCTCACTTGGCGATGGGCGCTGTATCCGCATTAGGCAATCAGCGCGGCGCAGCCGAAACTTTTCCAAAAGCGCGGTAGCGCTAGGAGGAATGTAGCCAAAATCGCCGTTGGCTTTGAGGCTGTTAAGGCAGCGTCAAAGACTTTACGGCGATTGGCTACATTATAGCCCTTCCCATAGGGAATGGCACGGAGTGCATAGGCTGCGCCGATAATGGCGCCGAACTAAGGGAAAGCGCCTATGGTAGGATTGCCGACCAACGTGCCATCGAAGACCAACGGAGGATGTCTCGTGTATCCAAGCGCAGCGCAGGATACCGAGAAAGTGAAGCGAGTCGCCAAGTGGAACGCTGAAGCTACCGCTGAAGCCCAAACCCGCCCCGCCGCGATGGGTTAACCGCACCTCCGCAAGGCGGGGAGCGGAACGGAGCGCAGCCGTAATCTATGAGAGTCGGTGCCAATCAATAGGGGAAACGCTATAACGTGGAATGGAGCGAGCCCGCGCGGTTTTCGCGGGGGAAGACGCCCTAGTGCAATGAGCGTTTGAGGCTGCGGTGCAGCCTCAAATGCCAGCAGCACTTGGGCGGCTTAAAGAGGAACGCTGCGCCTCGATGGGCTTGCAGCGGCGTCTTGTAACTTGTAACTAACAAAAACGCCCAGCTTTCGCTGGGCGTTTCTGGGGCTTTTACGCGGCGCGTTGGCGCGGCGTGGTGCTGGTTGCTAGCTGGGGTTAAGTACCATATCCAACCGCAGCACCACGGACAACGAACGTGACGGTATAGCGTTGGACAAATTCACGCGGTGTGGCATCACCGTTTGAGCCGTCGTAGCTAATTGTCAACTTGATCGGTACCGTGATTGTGGCGGTCGGCCAAGGCAATGGTGTCGGCACCGTGGCTTGTGGATAGAAGCTTCGCCCCATGTTTGTAAAGATACCTTGCAGAAGTGACGCAGGTATGGTGAGATTTGTCGTAGTACCCAGTGTGGCGCTAGTTGTCGATACTGTAGCGGCCGCAGGTGTTGAAGAAGCGCCGACAGTGACACCAGTGGCTGGGAATGGGCCTGTGGCAAGAGCCATGGGGGTGGGGGCGGTGACTGCCGTGGTTGCGGTGGTTTGGCCGACCCAAGTGGAACCAGCCGGCGCAGATCCAGATGCCGGATCCGTAATTGTGGCAGTAATCCGTCCATCCGTTTCCCACAAGTATTTGACATGGCCGGCGCCAGCGGCTACCGATGCGGGGACCGTTATAACAAAGGGCGTGCCATCGGCGAGATCTGGTGCCGTGCCCCAGACGGTGATGTCAGCCGGGGTTGCGAAACCATTGGCACCACCGAGGGGGTCCGGCATGTGCATAGTCAAAACTGTGGCACTCGCGTAGTCTTTCGGCCACCCGGCCCAGATCTTGGCTTCGGATGCGATCCTTACCTTGCTGGAGCCAACGTTGGCGAAGCTGATCTTGGTGGTGAGTGTGTCTATCCATGCGGCGGGCAGGGCCTGCTTGAAGGGCTCCACGTTGAAGTTGACGAAGTTGCCCTTGGTCTTGTCTCCGTAGCGGACAGTGCGCATGCGGATCACGACTTGTGAGGGGACGTCGTCGATAAGGTCGAAAGTGTTTCCGTTGCCAGTGTAGCCCAAGAACGGCAGCCAAGCGTCGGGGATCGGGAAGGCGTTGACGTTCGGCCCGACATAGACTTTGTAGATCGGCACAGCGCTCTCTGCCGTGTCGGCGGTGCTGAAATCCGAAACGTTGAAGAATTCGATGATGTTGCCGGAGATGTTGGGCTTGTCATGGTTGGACAGGCCGGCCGTGGTCGCGGCAGCGGGGTTGTTCCAAGACAGCCAGACCTTGTAGTGGCTGGGGTTCTCGGTGTCGCCGTTGCCGCCGTCGTTGTATGCCTTTGCATAGACTAATGCGGGCGCGACGTTATAGGCCACATTCCAAGAAATCGGAAGTGGTGTGGTAGCGGTGTTGTTGGTTACGGTTCTCGTCAGGTAGCCCGCGCCTGTTGGGAGGGCGGGAGGCGCGACGAAGGTGCCGGGGGTGGTGGCGTTGGTCGTGACTGTCGTGTACCCAGCAAGGAAGTTGCTGACGTTAGTGCCTCTCCTCGTGTTCCTGGTGTTATCACCCCTGGCATATTCAGCGGCATCCCCGGCCGTAGCTGATTGCGCCCAGTCCGGCGTGGCCGTGATCTTGAGGTCGGTGATGGGCCCGAAGCCACTGGGGAAGGCGAAGGTGGCGGCGTTCAGTGTGTCGGTGATGAGTCCCATGGTGCCGGTGAAGTTCGCGGTGCCTTGGTCGGTGTATCGGGCGATGTAGCTGACGACCGGCACTGACTTGCCGTCCTCGATGGAGCTGGGCCACATGGTGGGCTTGTAGATGGGGAACGAGCTGAAGTCGTACCTGCCCCTGAACTTGGTGTTGAGGTTGTGGTTTTGGGCGGCGGTGAGGGTGGAGTTGGCGACGTTGTAATCCGACACAACGATGTCGTTGAGGTTGCCGAACTCCAGCAGCACAGGCAGGGCCTGGTGGTTGTCGGGCCCAAGCTCGGTGCCGCTGACGTAGGACAGCACTTGGAGTGTGTCAGTCACGCCGGCGCGCCAAGTGCCATCAGCTATGTTGGTGTCGGCGACAGTGGTCGAGGCACCGGGGAGCTTGGAAGTTACGCTCCACAGGCGGCCTTGGTTTCCGCCGAAAGAGTCGCGGTTGATGTTGGCGCGGAAGGTGCCGAAGGTTTCGCTAGAGAGGTCGTCCCAGTTGCTGTGGTGGCCCAGATACAGCTCGTTATTGTCGGCATAGCCGTCAGGCTGCCATAAAGCGGGGCTGGTGGCAGCAGGTATGCTAGGAACGTTAGCGTTGGTGTTACTGCCCAACCAACTGAAGTCGTTGTCGAAGTCTAGGACGGAGCCGTCGTCTGCCCAAGTGGGCTTGCCGGTCCTCTGCACGACCCAGACGGGGATGTTGACACTTACGCTGCCCGAGGTGTTGGAACCGGTGTTGTAGAACGCAGTCCCGACAGGCGTCCTCTTGAGGGAGACCAAGGTGTAGTTGGGGTTGCCGTCTTCGCCAATGTGGAATGTGTAGGGCAGGCCGGCTAGGTCTGTGTTCCAAGCGGGAGCGGTCTGTGCATCAGTGGCGTGCGCCAACAAGTGCCCCGGGCCGGTGGGAGCGCTTCTATCTTCAGTCCAGTCAATGTATTTGGCGTAGAGCTTGTTGGTCATGTTGCTGGCACTTGCGGGGAAGATAGGCAGGACGATGGGCTCGAAGCTGCCGCCCATGTTGGACTGCGGGTTGTTGTCTGTGGAGACCAGCGGCTGGTTGAACCAGCCCAAGCGGTTTGCGTAGGCCGTGGATGGGAACCAATCTCCACCGGTTTCGTCTGGATCTTCAACGTGGAAGAAGGCGCTTTGGCCGACGCTGGGCATCGCCACTTGGATGACGGCATCTTTGATGGTGCTGTACGAGCCGATCCTATACATGTAGCCGTGGTAGTCAAAGCTGCCAGGGCCTGTGCCGGCGTCTGGCTTGAGATCATCGTCTGCAGTTGCGGCGTTCTGAACGCCCCAAGGCTTGGGAAGGTCTATGCCGGTGACATACAGTTGGGCGCCGGCAACATCTTCATTGTTGAGGGAGGGGTCGGTCAGGTGGGCCAACTGGCCAGAGCCAACGTGGGCCGTGAGGTCAACCTGCACCCTTTGGTACGGGTCGGTGGCGGCAATGGCGTCCTGCGCCTGGTCAGGCTCGATGTAGGCGTAGGAGATGAGGTTGCCCGTCTCCCAAGACATCGACGGAACCTTGGAGGCTTCCTTGGCGGTCAAGGATGTGTTATTGGTCTTTTCGATGGACGCGAACCTGCTGCCCACCTTGACCCAGTTCGCGCTGACAACGGAGGGTCCGATGACCGGGAACTGGATGGCGTCGCCCGATGAGGCGGTGGTCCTGGCGGCTGAAATCAGCAGGGGGGTGTTGGGCGGAATGACGCTGACTTCCCAAGGTTCGGCCCTGCCGACCGTTGGGGAGCTGAGCCAAGATTCGTTGGAGTCAAAGCCGTACTGGTTGTACAGCTTGTTTTCAATGGGGAAGTCCTTTTCATTGAAGAAGGGGTTGACGCTGACCCTGGCGTAGCCCTTGATGGTCAGGTTGGCCGGGCCGGCTGCAACGACTTCGCCATTGTTGTAGAGCTTCTTGTAGATGGGGGTGCCTTTCAGCGCGCCCCACACCTTGCCAGCCATGGGGAAGGGCCTCATGCCCGCGCCGTACTTGTCCCAGCCGTAGATGGTGTATGCGTAGTCCTTGCGGCCCTGGTAAATAGTGGGCTTCCAACTGACTTCGAAGGCGGTGGGGACGGTGTGCAGGGTGTCGGGCTTGAAGGAGGCCACTGGGTTGGTCGGCCCGCCGAAGTTGTCAACCTGCTTGCCGGGAGGCACCATCAGATAGATTGGGTCGGCCACTGGAATAGTGGTAGAAGTGCCGGCACCGAGGGCACCGACTTGGCCGGGCGCATTGGGGTCGCCTATGTAGTATTGGACGGGATCTGTGCCATAGTCCGAGTCGTTCCACTGGAAGCGCCAAGTGGTGGTTTCACCCTCGGAGGGCTGGATGCTGGCCCAGACTTCTGGCTTTGGCGATGGGAAGGCCCTCTGGCCGACTAGGTCGCCGTGGGTGACGTTCTTAGGATCGGCGGCGCCGTGGGCGGTTGCAGTGCCGGTTTCGTCTTCATCCCAGCAGAACTCGTCGAGCTGGGGCGCGTAGTTGTCCCTAGTGGGGACGTAAATTTCAAAATAGACAGGGTTGCCCTTGAGGTCAATGGCTGTGTAATGGAATGTAAGGCCGTTGGAGCCATCCCAGTCATCTTTGTTGATAACATTGGCTTTGGGCACTTTCACGAACTGGATGGGGCTGGGGGAAACTGCATCGGGATAGGAGCCGCTGTCAACGCCCCTGAGGTTGCCCCTGGCGTTGAAGTCGTTGTCATAGTCGAGATAGACAGTGTTGTCTGCGGCGGCGTGGGCCCGGTAAACGTTCTGCTTTTTGCCGTTCTCGTAGTACTCATCGTCAACGCCCTCAAGGTAAACGGTGGAGGTCACGGACTTGCCGTCGTTGACGAAAGTCCTGATCGCATCGGCCTCGAGCCCCTTGGTGGCCATAAGGTCTGTGCCGTTGATGGGGTAGGGCCTGGACAGGTAGGGCCTGATGGCGGCGGTGACGTCAAGAGAACCGCCTTGGAGCCTGCTGGACTGGGTTGAAGTCCTGTACTGGAAAGGAGTCGAGGTGCCGCCGCTGGTATTCGACCTGTTGTTGCCGTAGGTGACGCCGTCGAGCATGAAAGTGATGACGTCGCCGTATTTGGCAATGTCAATATCCGCAAACTGTATGTGGCTGAGGCTTATGCTGGCTGCCAAGTCGTAGGAGTAGTCGTCGTTCGGGTGCCTGAAGACCAGCTTCCGCTCGCCACCGTAACCAACGCCTATGCTGACGCCGCCGGCTTTGACTTCTGCGGTGGGCTTGCCGATCCATGGCACTGTCAGCGGCACATTCTCGTCGGCGCGGGGGTCTATGCCGGGGCGCTTGTTCAGCACGTAGGTGGTTATGCGGCCAGCGGCGTCACCGTAGGCGGTGTAGGGTTCGCCAGCGTTGCTGCCAACCAATACTCTGGACGGCGGGGTGTTGTCGGTCACTTTGATGTAGAAATCTTGGTAGGCGGTGACCTTCTCGCCATCGCGGAAGTCGGCCCTGACGCCGAAGAGCGACCTAGAGCTGTAGGAATCGGGATAGTAGCTGTAATAGTCCGTGTCCTGCGGCACGAAGAAGAGCCTGCCGGCGGGGAAGTTTTTTATCCTGTTGTTGGACAGGCCGTTCTGGAAGTCCACGCCCATGCGCCAGCGCTCGAAGGCGTTGCCCAGCTTGCCGATGTCGGGGCGGCGGTACTCGCCGTCTTCCTTGGCGGGCTGGCCTATCCAAGACGCGGGGGGTGGGATATTGAATGGCTGAGGCTCGGCGTCGTAGTCGGGGGCGGTTGGGCCAATGCCGCCGTTGACGCCCCACCAGACCACTTTGTTGTTTTGGATGTTGGAGTCGCTGGCGTTGAACTGGAATGTGAAGGGCACGCCGTAGGCGGTTTGGTCAGAGTTGTTGGGGAAGGCATCGATTTTGCCTTTGGAGTTGCCCTGGGCCCATTTGCCGAGCTGGTCGCCCCAGGGGCCCCACTCATCGGTGTTGCTGCCGCCGGCACTGATTGTGACGGTGTAGGCATAGTCCTTGGTGTCAACTTCGTAGCCGTTAGCGTTGGGGTACCTCTCCGTGGCCTTCAGCTTGAGATCGTACTTGTCTTTGGCATCGGCGCCGGTGGTGATTGTGAGCTGGTGGTTGTCGACAACCTTGGCTTCCACCAAGCCGCCCTTGTCAGTGACCGTCCACACGAGGGCGTCGCCATCGGAGTCTTTGTCGGGCAGGCTGACGGTCTTTGTTTCGCCGGCCGGAACGCTGGTGCCGCTGACGTTCTGGATTTGTTGGTTGGCCACTACGGAGGCCATTACGCCGCCGCCGTCGCTGGTGCCAGAGGCGTTGGTGGCCTTGACGGTGATGATCTCATTGCCGGCGGTTGCGGGGATGTAAGTCCACATGCCCTTGGAAATTTCCTTGAACGTGCTGCCGGCGGGGCTGCCGGAGATCGAGAACGACGTGGCCAAACCAGACGGGTCGCTCGCCGAAATCAAGTACTGGTGCTTGGTGATGGCGTTGTTGCTGGCCGTCAGGCCGCTGATGCTGACGATCGGCGTGCCGGGCTTGTTGACGGTGGCCGGCGGCGCCACTGGGTCGGGGTCGCTGCTGCCGGAGCAGGCGAGGCCCAGAGCCAGGCTGGTGAGTGCTGCAACGCCCACTGCGTTGCGG
>Ga0268262_10004037_pt1 | contig 15415 bp, 15 predicted proteins | sample TergutNc150P3_FD_190354 | JGI IMG/M metagenome (GOLD analysis project Ga0268262, IMG submission 190354) | Nasutitermes corniger P3 segment gut microbial community from laboratory colony in Florida, USA - Nc150 P3 (SPAdes) (version 2) | ecosystem: Host-associated > Arthropoda: Insects >... | reverse complement strand
TTTTTGCGTTTCAATTTTTTTTTCTGCTTCAGCGGCTTGAAGAGACGGGTGCCTGTTCATCTTATAGCGGTTTTTGCCAAGTTCCTGATACGCTTCTTCAGCTTTCCTGGCACTGTCCATTTCGCGTAAATATGTTTTCATACGCTTGTCAATTTCTTCCAGGAGCCTTTTTAATTCTTTTTCACGCCCTTCAACAAGCGTAATATCCCTTTCTGTGGTTTCGTTGATTGATTTAAGAATAAAATTTACTTCTTCCTGCAGTTCTGATAAAATGCGTTCCTGGCTTGTTCTGCGCTTTAGATATGACTTAAAGTAGAAAAAAGAAAAAACGCTGATTATTAACGCCGTTACGGAAAAAAGAAAAAGCATGGTAACTGTATTGGGATTCACCACGCTACCCGGAAATATCAATATTACGGCCCAATGCCGGATCCCTGATTAATTCCTGTTTATCTTCAGCCTCGCCCGATTCATCATCCTGCATTTGCCTTTCCCTGGTTCCGCTGTTATTTTCGCGCCCGCCCTGCCTTTTATCATCTTTAATGATACCGGCTTCTTCGCCCATATCCTGAGCCTGGTTCACGGACTGGATATTTTGCTCGTTTCTCCTCTGGATTTGTATCTGCTGGATTGATTCCTGTATCTGTTGCCCTTCCCGCATCATTATCTGGCTTTTTGCGACTTTATCCATCTGGGAAAAGATGGCCTGAAGATCAATCGGCTGTATAGCCATCCGGCGCCTTCTTTACTTCCTCATCTGGCTCCTCATACTTGGTCACACGAACAAGGTTGTTTTCGAGAATGAATGTAACCGCTTTGTACTCGGTGCGTACCTCGTTAATAGCATCCTTGATAATAATCTTTACACCTGGATACACTTTGGCCGAGGCGGAAACCCTGCCTCTGGTTTTGATGGTATTAAGGAACTCTTCAATTTTCGTGGTTTCCTCTTTATTCCTGAATAAATCGGAAGTAAGCGCCTGGCGTTTATCCATCAATTCTCCCAAAAAGACTTCTTTTTCTTCCGGCAGGGATTTTCTCTGCTTTTTAATATTGATAAGAGTTTGGATGTTCAGCTGAACCTCGTCAAGCTGCTTTTCCATTTCCGTTTTTTTAGCTACCAGAGTTTCAAGCTGCATCTTGCTTTTTGGATCTATTCCAACTTCGCAGACAGTCTCGGTCCCGCTTGTAGGGCTGCCCAGAATTTTCGCGTTTATTTCTTCAGTGGCGCGGAGCCTTCCGCCTACTATATGCGCGCGCTTGCCTCGGCAAATAATCCGCTTAAAAGCGTCAACCTGGGAATTTATGATCCCGTCGGAAACCACCACCATATTGCCCGCTTCAACATTCGTGTTTTCTATAAATCTGGCCCAGATGGAATTTCCCGCCCTGACTACTCCGGAATTCTTCCCGGTTACGCCCTGATGAACAATTATATCCCCTTCAGCGTCAAGTTCCGCCCTTTCAACAGTGCCGTTCACTTCAATATTCCCGGCGGCTTTTACGGAAAATCCGTCTTCAACATTTCCGTTAATGACAACTGTCCCCAAAAATATTATATTGCCGGTTTTAAGGTTAACATCGCCTTGTACGGTATATATCGGCTCTACATTGATTTTTCCGCCCGCAAGCACTACCTGGCCGTTTATATCCGCAACTATGGTAACCCCGTCATCAGCGACGTGTACATTTTTGCCCAGCGGCAAAGCAATGTCCTTGCCGTCTTTTGCCGGGAGAAATTTACCGGTAACAGTCCTTCCCAGCACTCCCTTTTCAGGGAGGATTTTTTTTGCCAGAGGCTGTTTTTCTACAACATTTTTAATGATATTTATATCTTTAAAATCGATCCTTCCGTTGCTTCCCTCGCGCAATCTGATCTTATTTTGATCGGTCTCAAAGTTATACTGGATGTAAGCGTGCCGTCCATCTTCGGGCATTAACCCTTCGGCTACAACTATTTTTTCCTTGTAAATCGGCTTGTCGGCAAATTCCTTCAGGAAATCCTGATTAATTCCGTAAACAACCCTGTTATTTCTGAGGAAGCTTACATAAGTTTCAACAGAAATGTCACATCCTCCGGTACCGGGCGGCGTTACATATATATAAGCCTTTAATTCAGCGTCGGTTATATCCACCGTAACCATACTGTCGTTTACCGGCCTGTGCTCAAAATCGCCTACTTTTACATATTCGCCCGCCGCTTCATTAACAACGGATGATACCAGAGACTGGTCAAATTGCCGTACATCCCTGGAATGCAGAAGCCTGAACGCTTCAGAATCAGAAGCTCTATGGCCCTTTCCTTTTGGCGGTATTACCTTCAGGAATGCCCCGTCTACGCTGAGGTGGATAAAAACATCCCCGTCGGCATCTTCGTTTACAGCGGCGCCTGAGTCTTCTTCATCTTCGTATTCCAGGCCATCAAGCTCCGCCTTCATAGCCACCAGGCGCTCGTAAGCCTTTATGGCCCAGGGTTTTTTGCCCTGGCCAAAAAACCCCTTATTCCCCTTTTCGGTTATTTCGTACTCAATTTTTTTTAAGGGAAGATCCAGCAAAACAGATGCTTCGGCAACGGCATCTTCCAGAGTGGCCCCTGAGGCGGTAACAATGCGGTTATTTCGATCCTGCTCCAACCTGTCCCTCATTATCTGCTGAAGCCGGACAAAATCTACCATTTTTACACAATCCCCCTGGGACCGTTTCTCAGTTTAAACCTGAGCCGCATGATTGCTTTGGTATGGAGCTGGGAAACGCGTGATTCCGTAACTTCCAGAACCTGGCCGATTTCTTTAAGGGTAAGATCCTCAAAATAGTATAGTACCAGTATTTTTTTTTCTTTATCCGGCAGTTCATTGATTGCCTCAACAATAACGCGCCGTATCTCGTCCCTTTCGGCTATAATTTCAGGATTAAGGCTTGCGGGGGATTCAATGCTGTCTCCGATTGAAACCCTGTCGTTATCATCTCCCGAATACCAGACCTCATTTATGGAAAGCATGGAAGTTCCGGAAATTTTTTGCAAAGTTTTCATGTATTCTTCTTCGCTTACACCCATCGCGCCGGCAATTTCCTGATCGGTGGCGGTCCTTCCCAGCCTTGCTTCCAGCGAGCCGATGGTATCCTCTACTTCCCTTGTTTTCTGCCTGACAGAGCGCGGAACCCAGTCTATCGAGCGCAGTTCATCGAATATTGCGCCGCGTATCCTTGTTACCGCGTAAGTTTTAAATTTTACGTTTTTATCGGGGTCGAATTTATCAATGGCATCCAAAAGGCCAAAAACGCCAAACTGCACAAGATCATCGAATTCCACATTGTGGGGCATTCCGACGGCGACTTTTCCTGCCACGTATTTTACAAGGGGAGCGTACTGTTTGATAAACGCTTCCCGGATTTTTAGATCCCGGTTTTTACGGTACTGGCACCAGAGCTCATCTTCTTTTTGCTGTTCCATTGAATAAGTATCCGGGCTCGAAGAGCCAGTTTGCGCATTATTCCCGGGAACTTTTCCCATACCTCAGCCCTCTTTATCCTTTTTCAATACCGATCTGATCCCCATGGCAATTTCCTTACCGCTAAAATCCTCAGTCCATTTCGGAGTTTTGTCGGAGGACGACTTTTTTGGAGAAACCGGTCCGGAATACTCGATTGCTTCAGATCCCTGATCTGAAGACTCTGTCATAAAAGCTCCCGCCATACTGTCCAAATCAGGGAGATCCTCATCCGAACTGGATCCCCCACCTGTTTTCGCACTCGATTTTGCGCCAGCTTTCGTACTTGCCCCCGCATTCGCGCCTGTCGTCTTTTCCTGGCTACCGGCAGGGGCTGTAAAGACCGATTCAGTACCAAACATTTTGCTAAAGTCCGGTCCGGTAGAATCACCCGAGTCTCCCTTATCAGTATACTGTTCTTTTTCGTTCTGATCTATACCCGAAAGAGTTTCCTCGTCATCAGGGGAGAAAGCTATCCTTTTGGATAAATCCGATATATCGCCAATATCTTCCGAATCGTCCGGTTTTGCCCCTGATGCCTGGCCCAAGGCCCCGGAGATAAACCCCTCGGCCAATGCCGACGAATCAGAGGAGGGGTCTTCTTCCAGAATGTTGATTCTGGATCCAGGCGTAAGGCTGCCATCATCCGAAGCGCCACTTCCCAGAAGCTCAGGCAAAAACCGATTTATCAGGATTTTAATTAAGGCGGAAAGGGCGAAAAAAATAGCCGCGAAAATTAATGGGCGGACAATAAGCATGGGCATGATTGACCGGCTTATAAGGCCTATCAGAAAAGAGAAGACAAACGCTACTGCGGCAAATATCCCGCTCTGCTTCAGATCAAACACAATCCCTTCCTGCCTTACAAATTATTTCTTTTTGAAAAGGCGCATGAACATGGAAGTGAAACCTCCTGAATCCCGGAGATCGCTTTTTTCCATTTTGCCTACAATATGCTGGACGCAGATACTGGCCTTGCATTTGGGATCTATGACCATAAAAGGCCTCTGCCGCAAAACCGCCTGTGAAACAATCGGGTCATCGTAAATAAATCCAAGGTAATCAACCTTTAAATTCAGGAATTGTCCGGCTATATTGGTCATCCTATCGGCGACTTTTTTTGCCTCCGCCGCGCTTTTCACCCGGTTTACAACCAGCTTAAGCTCCATATCAAGGTTATCGTACTCTGTAGCGATGATCTTGATGATCCCGTAGGCGTCGGTTATGGCTGTCGGTTCCGGGGTCGTTATGATCACTGCGTCATCCGCGGCCGCGATAAAATCAAGCACGTTGCTGGAAACGCCCGCGCTGGTATCAATAATGATAATATCCGCGAACGAGAGCGTATTTAGCTCTTCAATGAAGTTCTGCCTTTCTTCGTCGCTGAGATTGGCAATTTGGGAAATCCCCAGCGCCCCTGCCACAATTGAAATGCCGTAATCGGTTTCTACCATGATTTCCTTCATGGTTTTGCCTTTGCGGATCATGTCGTAAAGGTTAAAGCGGGGAACCATATTTAGCATGATGTTCACGTTGGCAAGCCCCAGGTCCGCGTCCATGACTACGACTTTTTTCCCGAGGCGGGCGTAAGCCAGGGCCATATTCACCGAAACATTTGTTTTTCCGACTCCGCCCTTCCCGCTTGTGATGGTAATAATCCTTGTCTTGCTGCTTTTCTTTGTAAGCAAACCGGCCTGGCTCCTGTTCTTGTCGCCTTCCTTTGAGCTTTCCGGTTTCTTTCGCATAATCTCCCGCAGTTTTTCAGCCTGATCTTCCATTTTTATACCCACTCCTGCATTTGTCCCTTTCCTTTGTCCGGGAATTTTTCTTCCAGTTTTGTTCTGTTCACCTTGAAACCTTCAAGGTTTACTAAAAATTTAATTACCGAAGCTTCTTTAATTTCGGCAGGCACCTTTTGCCCGTTTGTAATGTAAGCGATAGATTTGTTTCTTTCCGACAGAACGCCTATCACATTGCCGGAACGTATGGTTTCGTCCATCTTTGTTATAATCACCGACCGGTAATTAAATGATTCAAACTGCTGAAGTATTTCCTTAAGGTCGCTTGATTTCGTTGTGGCAGCCACCACAAGGTAGATCTCCGCAAGCGTTCCGCAGGCGTCAAGGAGTTTTTTCATTTTTCCCAGTTCTTCCATGTCTCTGGGATTTTTCCCGATAGTATCAATCAATATAAGGTCTGTCCCTTCAGAATTGGTGGCGATGATCGTTTTTAGTTCATCGTAATCCACAGTGGAAAAACAGGGAAATTGCATATATTCGCTGTATTTCTCTATCTGCTCCTTGGCCCCGATCCTGTAAGCGTCAATGGTAACAAGAACGACCTTGCGCTTGTGGGTACGCTTCCTGCTGTCAATGCCGAAGTTTGCCGCCAGTTTCGCTACGGTCGTGGTTTTGCCCACCCCGGTAGGGCCTACCAGGATCATTATCCTGGGGTGTATGTTGAATTTACCGGCTTCGTAAATTTTTATGCTTTCCCCTATCCATTCCAGAACCTTGTCCTGAACCGCCTGGTAATTATTCAGAGCGTCAAGGGAAATTTCCTTCCGTATCCTTTCCAGCAGGGCTTTGCGGTAAGAAGCGGAAAAATCGTTCAGAATAAGGATATCGTCTATGCGGTTAAGGGTGGGGTGTTCTTCTTTGGAGCCTGCTAAATCCGAGCTTTCAAGTTTTTCCTTGATCATCCTGACTTCGGCGTTTTGCGCGGTCAATAACGCTAATACTTCTTTTATTGCGCTGTCTTTGCCGGCGTTGTTTGCCACTGCGAGGACTTTCTCTTTCTCTTCGGCAAAATCAATGGGAGCCTGGCGCGGTATTTCTTTCACCGGAGGCTGTTCCTTATAAAGCTGGGCGCTTTTCCGAAACGAGCTGATACTCGACGGAATTATGCCGGTAAGCTTTACCCCTTCCCGGGAAAAAAGGTTAAGGAACCCTCCCGGTATCTTGACTGACTCATGCATGAGAATTGTCACATTGTCTCCGTACTTTTCGCGGGCTTTTCTTTCCGCCTCAACATAGCTGCCTGCCTGTTCTATGAAGTACTGCTGCATATTCTCCCTTATTCCTCCTGCTCCAAAGCTATGATACCGATAGACTCAACTTTGTAATCCTGTGCAATTTCCGCTACTGAAAGCACCGCCACTTCCGGAAGCTCCCTTTCAAGGGCGGTCTTCACAAGGTAGCGCGCCTGGTAAGAAGATAAAATCACAGGGAAGAAACCGTGGTCGTGTACCGAACGCACAGACTTTTCAAGGGTCCTTATCCACGCGCTGTGCAGCGCGGGCTCAAGGGCGGAAAAAATTTCACCGGAGCTGTTCTGGGCTTTACTTTCGACAATTTTCTGTTCCAGGGACGGCTCCAGAGTCATCACATGAAGAACGCGATCCTCATCCGCGTATTGGTGGCAGATTTGGCTCGAGAGGGCCTGCCTGGCCTTTTCAACCAAAAACCGCGTGTCGGTAGTAAGCGGGGCAAAATCGGCAATTGATTCCAGAATGGTTACCATGTTCCTGATTGAAACCTGCTCTTTTAAAAGCCCCTGAAGCACCTTCTGTATGTTCCCCATTGTCAGGCCCTTTCCGTCCCTGCCCATTAGCACTTCATCAACCACCGCCGGGTAGTCCTTTCTTAGCCCGTCAATAATAGCCTGGGTTTCCTGCCGGCCCAAAAGTTCCGCCGCGTGGTGCTTGATAATTTCGGTAAGGTGGGTGGCTATAATCGAAGGCGGATCTACAACGGTATACCCTGCCCGCTCAGCCTCGTCCCGCTTGTCTTCGCCAATCCAGAGGGCGGGAAGCCCGAACGCGGGATCCATCGTCTTTTCCCCGGACAATTCTTCCTTGACCGTTCCGGGGTTAATGCAAAGGTAGTTGCCCATCCTGATTGTACTCTTGCCCACATCCACCCCGCGGATTTTAAAGCAGTACTCCGAAGAGCCAAGCAGCATATTGTCGATAATCCTGATTTTTGGAATTACGATCCCCATGTCCAAACCAATCTGGCGGCGCATTAGCCTCATGCGTTCCAGAAGCTCCGCCCCCTTGTCCTTGTCAACAAGGGGAATCAGGCCGAAACCAAGCTCAAGCGAAAGCGGGTCGGGCGGTTCCATTTGCGGAACGTCTCCCCTGTCGTCCCTCTGCTTTTTGGCGGCTTCCCCGGTCTTTGCCATCATTTCATTGGTGCTTGCCTGCCTCTTTTGAACCTGGCCGATAAGGTATGCGCAAAAACCTATGAGGCCCGACATCGGGATAAGCACATATTTGGGGAAACCGGGAAGCCATGCCATGCCGAAAAGAACCACCGACGAAACCCAGTAAGCCCTGGCGTTCCTTGAAAACTGTATTGATACCTGTTCGCCAAGATCGCCGGGAGCAGCCGCGCGGGTTACCACAATGCCCATGGCAGCGGAGATAAGAAGGGCCGGAAGCTGCGAAAGGAGCCCGTCGCCTATGGAAAGCGAAGTATAGGTCGCAAGGGCCGCCGTCAAAGATTCGCCCTGAAGGAAAGCCCCGATGATGAAGCCCCCCAAAACGTCAACCACAATAATAAAGATCGAGAACGTGACGTTTCCCGAGATGAATTTGCTCGCTCCGTCCATCGCTCCGTAAAAATCGGATTCTTTTTGAAGCGCGTCTTTTTTTGAAGCCGCCTCTTTCTGATCAATCGCGCCTGAACTGTATTCGGCGTCTATTGCCATCTGCTTGCCAGGCAGGCTGTCCAGCATAAAACGGGCGGCAACTTCAGAGATCCTGGTGGCTCCCTTGGTGATAACCATCTTCTGAACAGCGATGATCGCGATGAATATTACAAAACCGGACACAAGGCCGACGGTGCCGCTGGAACCTACGACGAAGGTCGCGAACGCCTTGATCATGCGGCCGTCAAAGCGCGTCCCCTGGGTAAGGATAAGCCTGGTGGAAGAAATGTTCAGCGCCAGGCCAAAAATTGTCACCACCAGAAGGATTGTGGGAAAGAGGCTAAAATCCGTGGGGCGCCTGTTGTCAAGGACTATCAAAAGCACCAAAAGCGAAATAACCAGATTCATGGCCATAAGCGCGTCCAGGATCACCGTGGGGAGGGGGATAATCAGCATCGCCAGCACCACCACAACCGCAAGGCCCATAAGGCTCCCGCTTATGCCGCCTGAGGGATCAAGCTTGAGGAGGTTATTCAGGCTCCATACTTTCAGAGGCGCGCCTTGCGCGTTTACGTTGGCTCTGGCAGCGTCAGCCATTTTCAACCTCTTTCATCAATTCATTAACGCGCATAGCCCTAAGCCCCCATCCTGCCTGTTTGACCAGCGGCGGCGCGTCGGGCTTGTTTTTGCTCATAGCTGAAGAATTTCCCCACCACCAGGGCTACGACATTCCAGTACCTGATAGGTATCTGATCGCCTACTTCAGTTTCCTGATACAGGGTTCTGGTTAAAGGCGGATGGGAAACTACGGGAACATTGCTCTCTTTGGCTACTTCCCTGATTCGCATGGCAAGCTCGTCTTCCCCTTTTGCCACCACCGTGGGCGCGTCCATTCGCGCCGCGTCGAATTCCAGGGCAACCGAATAGTGGGTCGGGTTTGTTATAACCACATCCGCGTTCGGCACGGCGCTCAGCATAGTCCGCGAAAGCATCTCCCGGTAGCGGTTCCTTAGCCTGTGCCGCATATCCTGGTCGCCTTCATCCTGCTTTAACTCCTCCTTTCTGGCTTCCCGGGTCATCTTTAACGATTCCCTGAATTGCCATCGCTGAAAAATGATATCCGGGATCGATATAAAGAGGAGGAGCAACGCCGTAACAACAAGCAATTGCGCCGTAAGGGTAGCGACAAGGGTTACCCCCGCCCATAAACCCGCTGTCTGGAGATTGGCGAGCTCTTTGAACTTTGAACTGATAATGAAATAAGCGACAGCGCCAATAACCCCCATTTTTGCAATGGATTTAATAAAGTTAACAAGCCCTTCTACGGAGAAAAGGGTACGCTGAAAATAACGCCCGAACTTTGGCAGAACCCTGGAAATATCAAACTCCAGGGGCTTTGTACTGAAAAGCAAACCTACCTGCACAAAATTAGAAAAAAGGGCCGCCACAATACCTACAAGTAGAATCGGCAAAGCCAGGCGCAGGTAATAATTAAGAAATATCCCCATAGTAAATCTGTCATTTAACGTATCCATCTCATTGACTCTGGTAAAGAAAAACCTGAGCATCTCAACGCAGTTCCTGAACATCCAGGGGGCAAGAAAGATAATCGCGAGGGCGGGGAGCAGCAGCCCCAAAGCCGAAATTAGCTCCTGGCTCTTCGCTACCCTGCCTTCTTCGCGCGCCCTTCTGTAGGTTGCCTCGGTAGGGTCAAAGGTGCGCCCTTCATCCTCCGCCGCAAACCACTGCAAGTGCATATTCTGTGCAGCTTTGTAGAGATCTTCAGAATTTATCACGCAGAGGCGTAGAGGCGCAGAGGAAGAATCTGATTTTATTAATAACAAACAAATAAAACGCTTAATAACTAAATTTAGAAAATTAAAAACCACAGAGAACACGGAGTAACACGGAGTTTTAATAAAATTTTTGTTTCTTTCTCCGTGAAACTCTGTGTAACTCCGTGGTAAAATTTTTAAGGTAGAAATAATCGGTGCTTTCTTATATTTTATTCCTCTGCGCCTCTGCGCCTCTGCGTGAGAATTTTTGTAGTAGATCACAATGCGCCTCCCTCGGTTATGCGCTGGCCTATTTGGATGTATAAGGTCTGAAGGGTCCGGAAGCCGGAACCGATGACCCTGCTGAATGCCTCGGTCATAAAAGGAAGGGCGGCGTAAATGAGGATAAAGGCCACTGTTATCGAAATGGGAAAGCCCTCTGAAAGTATGTTGATCTGCGGGGCCGCTTTTGAGATAAGGCCGGTTGACAGGGAAACCAAAAACAGCGAGCCGAGGATCGGCATGCTGATAACAATGGCGTCCAAAAAAAGCCGGGAAAGCCCGGCGAGCACCATGGAAACAATATTTTCCCTACCCGCCACGAGGCTCATTACGTTTATGGACTGGAGCGAGCGCCAAAAGCCGCCCAGAAAGAGATCGCGAAAGCCGTCGACCGTAACAAATATCAGCATGGCGACAGTGTTGAGGTATTGGCCCATAAGGGGGTTTTCTATCTGCGACAGGGGATCAAAAGTTTCAGACGCGCCAAAGCCCATTTGAAGAGAGAAAAACTGGCCGGCAGTAGAAAAGGCCGCGAAAATAAGCGCGATAAAGAAAGCTATGATAATCCCGATAAGGGCTTCACCAATGGCGAGGAAAACAAAACTAAGGCCGAACGGCGCGATAACCCAATCCCTTACCAGGGCCGAGGAAAACGAAGCATATGCCGCGAACCCCGCCAGCGCAATTTTTGCCACTTGCGGGACGGATTCAGAGTTGAAAAGAGGGGCGACTTCGATCAAGGCAAGAGCCCTGATCGTTATTAGCAAAAACGCCGGAGCGGAGGAGAGTATTTCGTTTATTATCTGGCTCTCAATCAAATAAATACCCTAAAAACAATTTTTTAATCACCTGACCATGTCAGGTATTCTCCGGAACAGCTCTATCGTGTATTCCCTAAGGGAGTTGAACATCCAGCCCCCAAGGAAAGCCAAAACAAAAAGTATAGTAAGAATTTTCGGCACAAAGGTCAGGGTCTGTTCCTGTATGGAAGTGGTAGCCTGAAGTATCGCTACGATAAGCCCAACCAGCAGGGCTGAAAGCAACAGGGGAGCCGCCACTATTAAGACCTGTTGGATACCGCCGCGCAGAAGCATGGTTACCTCTCCTATACTCACCTGTTACCTCTGCATAAAAGATTGAACCAGCTGGTTCGTTAAAAGCCCCCACCCGTCCACTACAATAAAGAGGATGAGCTTAAAAGGCATGGAGATCATTACAGGCGGAAGCATGATCATGCCCATGGACATGAGGGCGCTTGCCACCACCATGTCTATTACAATAAAGGGAATAAAAAGCAATATTCCCATCCTAAAAGCCACTGTTAATTCGTTTAAAATAAACGCGGGAATAAGAACATACGTAGGCACGTCAGCCAGGGAATTGGGCCTGTCCAAGCCCCGCATAGCCATGAAAAGCCGGATATTATCGGGGCTTCCCCGCATCTGGCTGTACATGAATAACCTTAAAGGGGCCTCGGCTTCCCTGTAAGCGCCGCCCACGTTTAGCTCCCCGGCGGCAAGGGGCCGGAAAGAATTTTCGTAGATTGTTGTAAAAGTGGGCCACATGATAAAAATCGTCATGAACAGCGCTATTCCCATCAGTACCTGGTTAGGCGGAACTTGCTGGAGCGAGAGCGCCCGTTTGATAAAATCCAGCACTATGGCAATTCGCAGAAAACTTGTCATAAGGATAAAAATGCTTGGCGCAAGCGAAAGGGCAGTCAAAAGAAGCAGGAGCTGCAGTGAAAAAGCAACTTCCTGCCCGCTTTCAGGGTTCCTTATGGTAAGATCGATAAAGGGAACAGGGGTCATCGAAGGGGGCTCAGGAATGCCCATAGTCCCCTCTGTAGCCATGCCCGGAAAAAGCGTCCCTGCCGAATCCTGGGCATAAACCGCCTGCGGGAACAGAGCCAAGAAAAGCAAAGCAGGAAAGATTATCCGAGCTTTCATTTCAAAGCCCCTTTAGCCTTTCGCGCTGCCTGCGCAAGCTGTCCACGTGATTATTTTCTGGCGACGAAACTTTCTTTCCATCGCGGCCAAAACGCAAAAGGGAACGGAAATCAAAAACGCGCTGCGCTTCTGCGGTTTTTCTGGCGTCTTCAATCAGCAGGGTTTCCAGGGATTCGGCGTCGTCAACTTCAGAAACTAAATTGACGCCGCCTGAACCGCCGCTTACAAGCCACGCTTTTGCCCCAAGCGAAATTACCGCGGCGAAAGAATCGCTTGACAGCGGAACGCGCGCCAGGACTTTCAGATGGGGGTCAGGGTTCTCGCGGGGCCTTGTAACGCGCTTTATAAAAAAAACAACGCCGTAAATCGCGAGGGCGGTTAAGGCAAGAACAAGAACCATCCTCAGCATAATCAATATCGAGGAGGCGCTATCCGCCGACTGTGAAGCCGGGGCTTCGCCAAGGATCATCGTGGACTCATCAACGGGCGAGCTTTGAGGGAATAAAGGGGTTACAATGCCAAAAAAGCCTATAAAAAAAAGCAAGACGCCAAAACAGACGCCCATATATGGCCGGGATGATTTCAGTTTTTCCCCTCCCAAGTTAAAACTGATTACAATTATCAATTATTTATCAATAACTTCAAATAATTGTATCATCTTTAACGTTTTATGACAAGAGAAAAGCTATAGAAAATGAAAATTTGTTGCTAATTAGTGAAAAAAATCAACCCATATCATTCATTCTTTCATGCGGAGGAACAATCTCGGTAACGCGGACGCCGAAATTTTCATCAATAACTACAACTTCGCCCTTTGCTATGAGTTTATGGTTAACCAATATGTCGACCGGCTCACCTGCTAACTTGTCCAGCTCGATGATCGTCCCTTCTCCCATGCTCAGGATTTCCTTGATGAGCTTTTTGGTACGGCCCAATTCAACGGTCATCTCCATGAAGACGTCCATTATCAGGCTGATGTTGCCGGCTTCCTGGGGCATATTGTGCGGCATCAAATTTGGAAACTGAACATTCTGGACATTTGTCGGAGCGCCCATACCTTGCATTGGCATACCCATTCCCATTCCTCCCATCGGCATTTGCATGCCCCCTCCCATAGAGGGCATCCCGCCGCCCATGCCCATTCCTCCCATTGGCATCTGCATGCCCGCCGGCTTTCCTCCGCCCGCCGCAGGGTGCTGCCCGCCGCCGTTCAGCGACCTGGCAATATCTGAAGCGACAGAGCCGCCATATATTTCCCAAATTTGATGCTGTTTGCCGTCTCCCAGATCCAATGGATAGGAAGCGGACAGGAAATCTCCGGCGGGAAGCGCAGCAGTGGCTTTCCTGACGTTTACAGCTTCGGGGGCAACATTCGCGATGGATTTGTTGTTGGTCCTTTTTGTCAAATCAGTTATCTGGGTACCCACTAACTGGGAAATAGCCTCTCCGACAACAGACATGGCCATTTCGTCCATCTGGATATTGTCTTCTTTGTTCATTAATGAGGCGATGCTTCTCGCGGCGTCCTCAGGCAATATGAAGAGATGCTCGCCAGGAAAACCGGAACTGAAGTCCGCTTTAACAACGGTAACCATATCGGGGAGCTGGCCCAATATGGCGTCGCGGTTTGTAAAAGATACCTGGGGTTCTTTTAGGGTTACAGTCGCCCCTGTCATCATGGAAAGGTTGGAGGATTCCGCCCCGATATTCGCCGAAAGAAAATCCTTAAAAGCCTTGCGGTCCTCTTCCGAACCGTGGCCTGAAGGCCCCGCGGCCATAGTGGCTGTCGGAGCGCTGCTTGAGCTTCCTGAATCTACGCCTGCCAATAATGCATCTATTTCATCCTGAGAAAGTGCGCCGTCGCTCACAATAATTCCTCCTTTTCAGTAGCAAGCTCTTCAAATTCTTCCTGCTCAAGCTCCGCTGTTTTCTTTAGTATCTGCACCGCAATTTTTTTTCCGATAACGCCCGGCCTGCATAAAAATTTTCTTTTATTGCCGATATTGAGGGAATACGGATCGCCTATCCTGGTATTGTAAAGCCTGACCACGTCTCCCAGCCGGAGCGAAAGAACTTCCCTTACAGGAATGTTAATTTTCCCTATCTCGGCTACTACATCTACATCGATCGTTGCCAGCTTATCCTTTAGCACATTGAGGTTCTCGGTTGTAGTGCCGCGGTGTACCGTAGAAAACCAGAACTGGGTGGAAAGCTTGCCGATTATGGGCTCAATGGTAAGGTAAGGGATACAGAAGTTTATCATACCTTCCACGTCCCCGACTTTGGTTTCAAGGGTTACGAGCACTACCATGTCCGTGGGCGGCACAATCTGGGCAAACTGCGGGTTCGTGTCGATCTGGCCAAGGCGGGGCCGGAGGTCTATTACCTGCGTCCAGGCTTCGCGCATATTTCCAAGTATGCGGACAATGATCCCTTCCATTACCGCGCTTTCAATGTCCGTAAGCTCATGCTGGGCCTTCGTTCCTTCTCCTGAGCCCCCGAAAAGGCGGTCAATAATGGAAAAGGTAACAGCGGGATCAATCTCCAGAATCGCGTTGCCTTTAAGGGGGTCCATATTGATGATCGCCAGGGTCGTTGGCGTAGGGATTGAGCGTATAAATTCCTCGTAGGTAAGCTGGTCAACCGACGCTACGTGAACATGAACCATTGAACGCAGCTGGGCAGAAAGGCTTGTGGTGGTCAAGCGGGCGAAGGTATCGTGCATCATTGAAATTGTACGTATCTGTTCCTTGGAGAATTTGTCAGGCCGCTTGAAGTCATAAATTTTTATTTTGCGGGTATCCGCGGCTGGTCTTATATCCTCAGGCTCGGTGTCCCCGGCGTTTATTGCTGTGAGTAGCTGATCAATTTCTTCCTGGGAAAGTACTTCGGTCATATCCTAAATTCGCCTCCAGGGAAAGACCGAAAGACAGCGCAAAACGGCCACACTGAAACCCCCTCTTTATTTCATCGGCCAAAAAAAATAACAACTATAATTTAGTTATTTATTGTACTATACAATAACAAAAATAAGCAAGCACGATACGCATAACTTTTGTTTTATTCAGGGAAGGCGCATTTACCGGAACGATTAACGCATAAATGATTTTTTCCACACACACAAACCGCGTGCCTTCCCGGCAGGTCTCTTGTCTCATTTTCATATCCTTTGTATTATTTTTATATGCATGAAGTGCCTGTTATTGTCGTATATTTATCTATAATAGAAGTGTCTTACCCCCCCCCGTAGCATAGTTTCCTCACTAAT
>Ga0268262_10004036_pt1 | contig 15416 bp, 15 predicted proteins | sample TergutNc150P3_FD_190354 | JGI IMG/M metagenome (GOLD analysis project Ga0268262, IMG submission 190354) | Nasutitermes corniger P3 segment gut microbial community from laboratory colony in Florida, USA - Nc150 P3 (SPAdes) (version 2) | ecosystem: Host-associated > Arthropoda: Insects >... | reverse complement strand
AAATTATGGGGAAAAAGCTGTTTTTGAACTTTTTTGTTGACAAAAGGGTAAAATAAAAGGATAATTTAATAAACTTGGAGGGTTTTGGAGGTTCCCCTTATTTTAGGGTTGTCGAACAAGTCTATTTGGTAATGTTGGCGTTAAGCGTAAACCCGAGGCTTCCAGAAGTGTTGCTACCACCGCCAAGATCGCTTACGTTCAGCTTGACTTTATACGCTGTTGTTGTGGTGTTGGCTGGCTGGCTGGACAGCCATGTCCCCAAGTCGGCAATGCCGGAAGCGGTATAGATTAATTGCGGGATTGGGCGTGTGTTTCTTGTATGTGTTGAGTCATGTTTGCAGATTTCGGTTTCTACGCCTTCCGCTATATAAGTGGCGGATGTTGTTACTACCCATTCATAATCATGTGCGTTGGGGTCTATGGCTACTGGTTGGGTTTCTTTATGCGCTGCGTTATGGGTACAGGTTCTTGTATCCTCTCCCGCTGTGGTACAGGTCGGCGCGGTTGTCTGTAACCATGCGCCCCAGTTGTGCGCGGTCGGGTCTACTGCTACGGGTTGGGTTTCGATGTGGCTGGCGTTGAGCGTGCAAATTCTTTCTTCTTCTCCTTCCGTTGTGCAGGTCGGGGCGGTCGTTTGCGTCCAGTTGCCCCATTCGTGGGTATGGTTAAGCGCGGCTACGGCGCGACTTTCTTTATGCGTTGAGTCATGGGCGCAGGTTCTGACTTCCTCGCCGTCCGCTGTTTCGGTGGGGGTTTTGGTTTGTTCCCATTCGCCCCAATCATGCGCTCTTGGATCTATTGCCGTGGGGCGGGTTTCTTTATGGTTGGCGTTAAGCGTACAAATCCGCGTTTCTTCTCCTGCTCTTGTACAAGTGGGATCAGTTGTCAATGCCCATTCGCCCCATTCGTGGGTGTGGTTAAGCGCGGCTACGGCGCGGGTTTCCTTCTGTGTTGGGTCATGAGCGCAGGTTCTGACTTCTTCGCCGTCCTCAGTTTCTGTGGGGGCTTTAGTTTGCGTCCATGCGCCCCACTCATGCCCCAGCGCGTTTAGCTGTCTGGTTTCAGTGTGTTCAGAGTTGAGGGCGCAGGTTCTTGTTCCCTCGCCTGCTGTCGTACAGGTTACTGTTCCTACCCAGTTGCCCCATTGGTGCGCGGCTGGGTTTATAGGTATATCCCGCGTTTCTTTGTACGTTGCGTTAAGGGCGCATACTTTTGTTTCTACGCCTTTTTTGTACAGGTGGCAGGGGTTGTTACCGACCACTCTCCCCACTGGTGGATGTGGGCGGGCGTGTTGTTGTCCTCGTCCGGTGTGGGGCAGGCTGCCAGTGACAGGGTGATGAAGGCAACTAATGCCAACATCCATGATTCGTGTTTGTTTCTCATGCTGAAAACTCCTTATGCGTTTGCGTATTCTATGAATACGAGTTCGCTAAACAAAATTACAGCCCAAAAGGGCGGTTTTACGGTTTTCCTTAATTTCCACTCAATAAACGAATGAAAGCATAGAAAATCCAACTTATAATGGATGAAACTATATAATGTTTGGTTTATCAAGCCTATGAAGGCTCTTATAATTAACTAATAGATAGGAAAATTGGATATAGAAATGGCAAATGTAAAGGAAATTCTAGCTCAAAATTTGAAAAAACATAGGAAGCGGCTCGGAATTACCCAGCCTGAATTAGCGGAAAAGGCTGGTTTGTCTACCAATTATATCGGCATGATTGAAGTTGCCCGAAATTTCCCGACCGCTGATGTGCTGGAACGGCTGGCTGCAGCATTGGGTATAAAATCGAATGAGTTATTTTCTGTATCGGATTTCCCTGAAATTGCTATGGAACAACTGCAAATGGCTATTTTAAATAAAATGGAGCAACTGCAAACGGATATTTTTGTTAAATTAGATCAAAAACTGGTTAATTTTGATCAAGTTATTGAAGGCGCTGTAAAAAAAGCCATTGATGAAAACTGCGTGAAAAATTAGTATCGGCCATCGAAGCCCTAGAGTCGAAGTAAAAGAATCCTTACAGCGGTGAATCCGCATCAATCCAACAATAATAAATGGGCAGCGCGGGACTGGCAAAAATATTGGTTTATGCCTTTATATTTATATCAAAAATTGATAATAGAGCTTTGTCAATTTGTTCGATAAATTGTTTTGGTAACATACAAATCATTTTTATAAAATATGATTTATCTATTGTAATTATTTGAGAGAAATTAATAACCGATGATTTCTTTAAATGCGAATATGTTTTTTCAAGCAGTATATTGGGTGTGGATTTTGCAAGGTCTAAATTGGAAGAAATAATAGCGCAAATTACTGTATTTATTTTACTTGAATTAAAATCATCACCTTGTATGACAAGCACAGGCCGGTCTTTGGCTGGCTCTGATCCTCGCGCTGATGGTAAATGAGCCCTCCAAATTTCACCTTTTACCATTCCCATTCTTCTTCGCCCAAAAGGTCATATTGAGCCTGTAAAATATCATCATCTATTATAGCTTTATGTGTTGAATAAAAAGCATCCAATTGTTTGGTTGTTTCGCTTTTTTCGTTGTTTTTTACAAATTCCCGTATTGCCATTGAGCAAAATTCAGGTACGGATATGCGTAAATGATCCGCTTCCCGTTCCGCTTCCCGAAAAACATTTATATCCAGTGAAATTGCTGTGTTCATATAAATAATTTAACTTCTTTATTTAGCCATTGTCAAGGATTAAGAAATGCGCTCTTTAATGCCGCCCTCGAACCATTGGGCCATAATACATAACTTAAGTAATTCAGAATTGTATGCTATAGTTTTGAAAGAGGCTCAGATGGGTGAATTTTACAGGCTCCGAAATCAGGTCAAACATTACGACTGGGGTTCCCCGGTTGACATCCCCCGCTTGTTGGGTGTTGAAAGCGCTGACGTGTCAGCGCACGATGGCGCGCCGTGGGCGGAGCTTTGGATGGGCAGTCATTCCGGCTCTCCTTCTATGGCAGTCCTTGATTCAGGTGAAACCGGGCTGGGGGAATTAATTGCCCGCGATCCGGATCATTTCCTTGGGCAAGAAACCGCGCGGCGTTATGCGACACTTCCTTTTCTTTTTAAAATATTGGCAGTTGAAAAAACGCTTTCCATTCAGGCCCATCCCAATTTGGCGCAGGCCCGTGAAGGCTTTGAAAGGGAAAACCGCGCGGGCCTGCCTCTCGATTCCCCAAAGCGCAACTATAAGGATCCAAACCACAAGCCGGAAATCATAGCCGCCATTACCCCGTTTACGGGCTTGTGCGGCTTTCGTCACGCCGATGAAATCCGCAGCCTGCTTGCCGTTTTTTTTGAGCCCGCGGCGCCTGTTTTGCGCGAAGGTCTTGCCCCTTTAACAGAGGCGCTTTCAAACCCCGATACGTCCGCCGCTTTGCGTGATTTTTTTGCAGGGCTTTTTGGCCTTTCGCAAACTGTGCGGGAAGCTCTTAGCGGATATGTTCTCTCGCTGAAAGAGCCGCCGCCGGACTGCGGTGCGTCGCATAACGATGTGATGGAATTAATGCGGGGCATGGCCCGGCTGTATCCCGGCGATCCGGCGGTGATTGCTCCCCTTTACCTAAATGTTTTTCATCTGGAACCGGGGGAAGCTGTTTTCCTGGAATCCGGCGTACTCCATGCCTATGTTCACGGCTTGGGCGTGGAGCTTATGGCGAACTCCGACAATGTGCTTCGGGGCGGCCTGACGGGAAAGCATATCGACGTGCCGGAACTGATGAAAACGCTTGATTTTAAGCCGTTCAAACCGCAAGTCATAGCGCCTAACGCCGATTGTTTCAGCTACCCGGCGTTATGCGAAGATTTTATGCTTACGAGGATTTGCGGAGACGGCGACACCGCCGCCACCGGCTCTGCGGAACCCTGGCCTCCGGTCAACGGCCCCGCGATCTGCATTGTTACCGAAGGGGAACTTGTTATCGCCGCCCATGACAGGGAAACAGTTGTTAAGCGCGGGGAATCGCTGTTTATCCCCCCTGTCAAAAACAACGACTCCTTTTCGCTAAAGGGCCGTTTTACACTATTTATCGCGTCCATTGGACGCGGCGTATCTTGCAGATACGATGCGTCTTGCGGGATACATACTTGAAAATACTGGTTGACGCGGATTCCTGCCCTCAGATGACGCGGGAATTGGTGCTGCGCTGTTCCGGGCGGCGGGGGATTCAGGCGGTGTTCGCGGCCAACCGCCCCATACCGGGGGTAAAAGGGGAAAACGTCGTTATGGAAATTTGCCCGCCGGGGGAAAATTCCGCCGACGACAGGCTTGTGGAACTCGCCGGGCCCGGCGACCTTGCCGTGAGCCGCGACCTTGCCCTGGCAAAAAGGCTGTTGGAAAAAAGCGTCGCAGTTATTGACGACCGGGGCCGGCTTTTTACATTGGACAACATCAACGAACTGCTTTCCCTGCGGAATTTTACCGTGGGCCTTGCAGAAAACGGCCTGGGAATTGAGCGGACCGCGAACTACGGCAAAAAAGAACTCAAAGCCTTTGCCGACAGCCTGGACAGGCAAATAACCAAAATAACAGGTAATAAATAACAAGAAAGATGGTCGAAAAGCTCTTGCTACGGTTTGATTTTACGTGAGGCACTACGGGATCCGCAGTAAGGGAAGATGTTCTCTTGTTACACATTCTCCGGGTACAGGTTTTGGGTATGCTTAATGTTCGGGAGTACTTCGAAAAATATATCTATCAGTTCAGGATCAAATTTGCTTCCGGAAAGCTGGCGAATCTCTTCCAATACCTTGTCCTCGGTCCAGGGTTCCTTGTAAACCCTCTTGGAACAAAGCGCGTCATACACATCGGCTATGGCGACAATTCTTCCGGCAAGCGGTATTTCCTCGCCGTGCCTGCCCAAAGGCTGCCCCGCGTCATTGGTTTTTATGGGCGCGAGGGTAAGCGGATCGATCCATCCGGGATAACCGGTTCCGTTCCAGTTTTCATGGTGGGTCAGGGCTATGTCCTTCGCCATCCTGTCAATGTTTGAGTGAAGGTCGTCAAAAAGACTTGCCCCGTACAGGGTATGGTTCTGCATTACCTGGAATTCTTCCGGCGTAAAACGGGCCGGCTTTTTAAGGATCGCGTCAGAGATAGCTACCTTCCCCACATCATGGAGCATTGAGCCTATCTTGAGGATGTCCCGAAAAGTCTCGCGCTCCGCAAGGGGAATATTGTGGTTATGCGCCCATCTGTCGTAGATCTCAACCGCGTAACCGGCCACGCGGTTTACATGGGTTCCGGTTTCCTTTGGATCCCTCAGTTCCGCCATTCTTATCATGCGGAGGATCATGGCCCTGGTGATATAAGCCTGCTGCAATGCCACGGTAGCGTTGGCCGCGAAATGGGTAATCAGGAATACGTCTTCCTCGGCAAAAACTATTGTCTTTCCCTTATCATCTGTTTTGTTGATAACCTGGATGACGCCCAATGTGCGCCCGTCGGCGGTGATCAGGGGAAAGGTCAGCGTTGAAATGGTTTTGTAACCGGCTGTTTTATCGAATGAGGAATTAAAGGAATAAGGCACATCCGCGGGGAGATTGTACATATCCGGCACATTGATTATTTTTCCGGTTAAAGCGCTGTAGCCGGATACGGATTTTTCACTAATCGGCATGGAGAATGTCGAGTAGATTAGTTTCTGGCCGGGAGGCAGGGATTTCTGGATAGTGTCATTCTGTGAATATTTAAAGTAGAGTTTATCGATGGTTTCCCCATTTTCTTCCTCTGTCTGTTTTACGTATATTGAACCCGCGTCGGCGTGGACTACTTTTCTGGCTTCAAAAAGGATCCGTTCCAACAGTAAGTCAAGATCCTGTATTTTTCTCAATTCAAAATCAATTTCGAAAATTGACTTAAGGCTTACGTTTTCCCTGTCCATAATCTTCGCTCGAAATCCCCTCTTGGTTTATTGTATATTGAACAGCCAGTGGTTAGCAAGTGGGAAATTACGAAAGAAAGGCGGAAAGGGGTAAAATTGTGAATAGGGAGCGCAACATCACGCAATGCTTAGGAATTAAAAGCCAAAGCCTACGTCCCAGCCCCCTTCTTTCCCGCAATCGCCAGTACGCTCTGCAAAACGATGAAGGCGAACAGGAAGGCCGATGTGATGATTGTCGGCCAGGACGCTTCGGTTAAGCCGAACAACGGAACCACGCGCTGTACCAGAAGGTTTATCAGCACCCCGAAAAATGTGCCGATGGGAAGGCCCACGCCGCCTGAGAACATTGTCCCGCCGATTATGCTTGACGATATGGCGTGAATCTCGTAACCCCGCCCGTAGTCGGGACTGCCCGAGGGCATTCCCAGGGTAAAGACGAAACCGCCTATGCCGGACAAAAGGCCGGCCAGAATATGCGCCATGAATTTTGTCTTTGGGACGTCAATGCCCATCAACATCGCGCTTTGCGGACTGCCGCCGACAGCGTAGAGGGAACGCCCGAACTTTGTGTATTTGAGCAGTAGAATTACAATTATCAAAACAGCCAAAGACACTATTGCCGCCGGAACAAGGTACGCTATGTCATGGGTTCCGTTACGGCGCACATTGTACAGGAAAGGAATGTACAGCTTCGCGGCTGACCAGCCGAGGAAGGTCGGATCCGTTACAGGCACGGACACGGGCCGTATCACGCTGATCATGCCCCGGGCGAAAAACATTCCCGCCAGCGTTACAATAAAGGGCTGTATCTGCATATACGCCACCAGAAAGCCCTGCGCCGCGCCGAAAGCCAGCCCGATGCACAGCGATACGGGGATAGTCCATATCGCGTGTATCCCGTGTTCGGTGAGCATAACGGCGATAACCATGGCGACCAACCCTGTTACGGCCCCTACGGAAATGTCTATACTGCCGGTTATCAATACAATGGTTAGGCCCAGAGAAAGCGTCAGAAGGTACGGTTTCTCATTGAAAAATGTATTGAAAAATATTGAAAATTTTCCGAAGCTGTTGTTTCTGAACAGGAAGATCGAACTGATGTAAAGGGTCAGAAAGAGGGCAATCGTGATAATCAGCATAATGCCCGTGTTGTTCAGGCGGACGTGTTTTAGGTTTTTCATTGCGGCCCCTCCGTCCTTCGCGCCAGCGTTTTGATCTTGTCCTTGAATACGTCGCTGTTCAGGACAATGATTACAACAATGATAACAGCCTTAAAAACATTTAACTGATCGGCGCGTACCTGCATGGCGTACAGCGTTGTGGTAATGGCCTGTATGGTATACGCCCCGATAACAGAACCCGCTATGCTGAATTTGCCCCCGCCAAGCAGGGTCCCGCCCAGAGCGACCGCCAAAATTGCGTCTAACTCTATGAACTTTCCCAACTCGTCGGAATTCACGCTGCCAAGACTGCTCGATCCCATGAGGCCCGCCACAGCCGCCAATACGCCGCAGATTACAAAGGTCATAAATTTGATGAGAGTTGAATTCATTCCCACAAGGCGGGCCGCCGAACTGTTTATGCCAATGCTTTCGATATACAGCCCAAGGCTTGTCAGTTTCACGATAAGCATAACTATCACAACCATAAGAACCGACACGATAATCGTTGTTCTTATGGGGATGCCGGGTATCTGAACCCCCAGGTATTTATACACGGGGTTCATAATGTAAACCGTCTGGCTGTAGGTGATCAGTTTCGCGATTGAGCGTCCGCAGGTAAAAAGTATCAGCGACGCGATCATCGGCTGGATTTTTAAGACCGCAACCAAAAAACCGTTAAAGGCCCCGCAGAGCGCGCCGCCGACCAGACCCGCGAACAAGGCCAGCGCGTAGGGGCTATGGAAAACGTCAGTCCTGTATTCCGGGCCGTTCAGCAGCAGTCCGCAGAAGGCCGCGGAAATCGCCATGATGGAACCGACGCTTATATCCTGCCCTCCTGACACGGCGGTAATCAGAGTCATGCCAAGCGTTACAATAACCAGCTTGCTTGCCTCGTCAAGAATTATGGGTATATAACCCGAAAGCAGTCCGTTTGTTATCGTGATATTAAAAAATGTCGGTGTTGTAATAATATTTTGAAGCATGATGATAAACAGAAGCGCGAGAGAGAAGCTCAGCCTGTTTTCCAGGATTTTTTTGAGAAACGGTTTAACCATGCCCGCCTCCCGCTATAGTCCGCATTATGGTCTCCTGGTTGATGTCCTTTCCGGCAAGCTCCCCGATTTTATTCCTGTCGCGCATTACAACCATACGCGAACAGGTTCTCAGCATCTCGTCAATCTCCGAGGAAATGAAAGCCACGCTCTTGCCTTCCGAGGCAAGTTTTAAAATCAATTTTTGTATTTCAGTTTTTGTGCCGATGTCAATTCCCCGCGTGGGCTCGTCAAGTATCATGAATTCGGGATTGGTCAGCAGCCAGCGGGCAAGGATAGCCTTTTGCTGGTTGCCGCCGGAGAGACTTTTAATCGGCGTTTCGCGGCTTGCGGTTTTTATATTGAGCAGGGCGATGTATTCGTCCGCGTATTTTTCCGTTTCTTTTTTGCTCAGGCGGTTGAACAAGCCGCGTTTTGCCTGAAGCGCGATAATGATATTTTCCCTTACGGAAAGCTCGGCGATTATCCCGTCCGATTTTCTGTCTTCGGGTAGGTACGCCATTCCCTGTTTCATCGCGTCCAGGGGATTTTTTATTTTGATGTTCTTGCCTTTGATAAACAAATTTCCGTGAACGGCCCTGTCCGCGCCGTAAATGGCCCGCACCAGTTCGCTCCGTCCCGAACCCAAAAGCCCGCTGAAGCCGACAACCTCGCCTTTGCGCAGCGCAATGTTAAAGGGGGCGACTCTGGAAAAGCCGCTTGACAGTTCGCGGGCTTCCACAAGGGGGGCCTCGTTGTCAATCGGGCGCAACTCGTCACGCTCGGCTGTGAGGGAGGCAAGATCGTCAAGGTCTTTGCCCATCATCCTTGCCACAAGCTGGAGCCGGGGCAGTTTTTCCACCTCGTACTCTCCGACCAGTTCCCCGTTTCTCAGTACCGTTATGCGATCGCAAATATCGTATACCTGCTCCAGAAAATGGGTGATAAAAATTATCCCGACGCCTTCCGCCTTGAGCTGCCTCATAAGCGCGAATAATTTTTGCACTTCGTCCTCGTCAAGAGACGAGGTCGGCTCGTCGAGGATCAGAACCTTGCAATCAACACTGACGGCGCGCGCAATCGCGATCATCTGCTGTATGGCGATTGAGCAGTTATCCAACTGCGCCGAGGGAGATACCTGAATGTGTAATTTTTCCAGCAGCGCCGCGGCCATGCCGCGCATCTTGCGCCAGCTTATAAGGCCCATTGTGCGCGGCTCGCGGTCAAGAAAAAGGTTTTCCATGACCGTAAGGTTCGGGCAGAGGTTCACTTCCTGATAAACGGTGCTTATGCCGCACTTCTGCGCGTCCTGCGGTGATCGTATAACGACAGGTTTTTCTTCAATAGTGATGCTTCCCTCGTCCTTGATATAAACGCCGGTCAGCACCTTGATAAGCGTTGACTTCCCCGCGCCGTTTTCGCCCATAAGGGCGTGTATCTCGCCCCGGCGCAGGGAAAAATCAACCTTGTGGAGCGCGCGGACACCGGGAAAAGACTTCCCGATGCCCGTCATTGAAAGAACGCAATCCATAATAAATGGGGAGTGGAGATTGTTGTTCCTACTCCCAACTCCCTATTCCCTTACTCCCTTATATTAATATTGCCTCGCGTCAATGATCTCCTGGGTGATGGTATCCCAGTAGAACGCTTCTTCATCGATGTACTCAATTTTGTTGGGCTGTATGCCATTTTCCAGGTTCTCAATGATCTGCTTTACCCTTGGCCCGTGCAGGGGATTACATTCAACGTTGACATTGATGAGGCCCTCAAGCGTCATCTGGAGATAGGGCCTGTTGGCGTCAAAGGAAATAATCGCCACGCCGTCAGCCTTGCCTACTTTCTTGCCGGCTTCCTGGAGGGCCTGGATCGCGCCGTCGGCCATGTTGTCATTTTCGGCATATACGCAGTTGATCCTGTCGCCGTACTGCTGTATCCATGAGGTCATGATCTGTTTGGCGGTGTCGGTTCCCCAGTTGCCCGTCTGCCTCGCCAGAAGAGTCCAGTTGCTGTGGGCGGCAATGCCGTCGTCAAGGGCCGCGCTGCGTCCGACCTGGGCTCCTGAGCCAAGCTGTCCCTGAATGTTGACGATGTTGACCTGCCTGTCGCCGAAGTGTTTGACCATCCAATCAACGGCCTTCTGTCCCTCGACCTTGAAGTCAGGGCCGACATAGCTGGTCCACAGATCCTCCGGCGCGTTGATATTGCGGTCAACCAGAATTACGGGGATACCGGCTGTTTTCGCGTTTCCGAGAACAGTGTCCCATCCGTCCATGTTTACGGCGGCGATGACAATGTAGTCAACTTCCTGATCAATGAAACCCTGAACATCGGCAAGCTGTTTCGCGGCGTCGTTGTTCGAGTCGGAAAGGATCAGTTTAAAACCGGGAACGTCAAAGGTGCTTAACATTGACTTGGTGTTCGCCATGCGCCAATCGGACTCGTCAGCCTTGCACTGCGCGAAACCGACAGTAATAACTCTGGAACCCGCGGGGGCCTCTTTCTTTTTACAGCCAATAAACACCATACTCGCCGCCGCCAGTACCAGCAAAACCGCCAACAATTTCTTCATTTTTTTCTCCTTAAAATGGGTATTAATGTACTCATAGTATTCATAGATAATTCTTTTTCGTACATTCAATTAATTACGCTTTTTTTTAAGATTTTCTATGCGCGCGTGTTTTTGACGAACAATAAACCGGAAAAGGTTGGTTTTTTTATGGTTTTAGGTTGAATTTCTTACCATAAAATTCCCTTGTAAATTATTCAGACCAATATATACTTTATTGCAAAAATTGGTCAAGGCGGACGATTTTTTGCGGGTATCAGTTTTAAAGGGATTATCCGGTGAATTTGTAACCTGTTCCCCAAACGGTTTGCAGGTGCGCAGGTTCAGCGGGATTTTTCTCGATTTTTTCCCGAAGGCGTTTGATGTGTACCGCCACCGTTTTTATGTCGCCGTACATATCCTCGCCCCATATCCTGTCGTATATTTGTTCTTTGCTGAATACCATTTCCCTGTTGACGGCAAGAAAATAGAGAAGCTCAAATTCTTTGCGGGTGAGAGTTATTTCCGCCTCGTCAACAAAAACCTGATGAGCGGAGTTGTTTATCCGCAGATCGCCAAAATCAAGTTCATCAAACGATTTTGATTCGGCTGATTTTTTCGTAAGCCGTTCATAGCGACAGATATGGGATTTTACCCTTGCCGCCAGTTCAGCCGGGGCAAAGGGCTTGGTGATATAATCGTCCGCTCCAAGCCCCAGCCCGCGTATCTTGTCGATGTCCTCAATACGGGCGGTTACCATGAGAATGGGTATGTCTACTTTTTCCCGAATATCACGGCAGATTGTCATTCCGTCTTTTCCGGGGAGCATAAGGTCAAGCAGGATTAACGCAAATTGTTCTTTTAACGCGCGTTCCATGCCTTTACGTCCGTTCCTTTCAATAACAACCTCAAAATTATCCATTTCGAGATAATCTTTCTCCAACGCGGCAATGTCGGGATCATCTTCAATAATAAGTATTCTTTTTTTGTTATCCGTCATTATGCCTCTCCTGTTTCAATTGGCAAACGGATAACAATAACAAGGCCGCCTGTATCGGCGTTTTCGGCATGAATAGTTCCGCCTGAACGCTCAATTATTTTTGCGCTGATTGCCAGCCCGAGGCCAGAACCTTTTGTGTGACGGGAAGGATCGGCGCGGTAAAACGCGTTGAATAAATTGGGGAGCAAATCGTGACTTACACCGGGCCCGTTATCGGCAAACCTGGTCTGTACAAAATTATTGTCAAGGGAGGAGCTTATTTCCATGCGCCCTGTTTCTTTTTCTTTATACTTGACGCTGTTTTCCAGAATGTTAATAACTACCCTTCTGAAGTGTGATACGTCGGCATTAACAAATACATTTTGAACGCTGACATTAATGATAATTTCAAGCCCGCGCATTGCGTATTCATCAGCAAGTTCCTCAACCATATCGGAAAGGGCGCGCGTTAATTCAAAACGAGCGGGATAAAACGGAAATTCGTCCATGTCGAGTTTTGAAAACAAAAAAAGCTGTTCGATTATATGTTTCATGTCAACGGTTTTGGTTTTTATCGTATGAAAATACTTTTCACGCATTTCCGGTGTGGAAGCCACGCCGGACTCAAGCCCGTCAAGATAGCCGTTAATGGTTGTAAGAGGCGTGCGTAAATCATGGGAAATGCCCGCAAGCAATTCACGGCGGTTGGCTTCGTCTTTTAATCTTCGTTCGGTAGATGCTTCCAACTGCTCCGCCATTTGGTTAAAGGCCTCACAGACCGGACGGAATTCGTCGTCAGCGGTATATTCAATACGGTGGGCGAAATTCTTTTCGTGAATCTGATTTACAGCCTGAGTCAAAACCTCCAACGGTTTGGTAATATTTTTTATCATGCGGTAGGTTAGTATACTGTTAATAATACTGATAAATAAAACAAAAATGGCGACAGAAACAAGCATGAATAAACTGCCCCATCCGCGTGTATGGTATTTTTCTAAATCTGAATAATTTCCGGTTTCAGTCCACCATGTTCCGCCCATAATAAAATAAAATAATATACGGACAGTCAGAAAAGTTATAATGAAACCGCCAATGGTTACCAGAACCATGCGGATATTGGAAAAAAAGAGCCTGCGTTTTATGGTCATTGTGTCTCCATCCTACCCCGATTTCCCAAAAAGAGAAACCGGGGTATTGGATTTATCTGTCTTAAAAACGGTTCCTTCCCCAGAACCATCCATTACGCGGCATTAATGCGGGACTGCCTATCCCGCCGGTTAAGGGAGTATCACCGGATACTGCTTCCAGATACTTTATTGCCGTAGCCGAACCCGACCATGTTCTTTTGAAAACTCCTGCCGAGGAAATGTTTACATTGATTATCGCGTCGGCTCCTTTTTGGGCGGCTTCCTTTATAAGCGCGTTATAGGTTAGTCTGTACCCATTTCTTGCGGCGGCGGTAGATTCGGCAAATACGATCCCCATTGATTCAAAATTCTTTGCCGCTACAGTAACATTCCCGCTTTCCATAAAGGAATAACCTCTGCCGCCCCAGGTGGCGCAGCTTCCGATTATGCCAATCAAAAACCAGGCGGCTATAACACCGACGATGATCTTCAGTTTCTTTCCTTGCAGGGTAAAGGATTTCTTTTTTTCCTGCGCCGTTGAATTTTGCCCTTCCATAGTGTCTCTCCATGTTAATTTATTTCTGTTTCCATACAGAAACAGCCCAGATAGTTAAAATCTGTTATTGAAAAGATAGCCGGGAGTTATTAACAGGCGGTAAACAAAAAGTTAAATTTTGGTAAACGCTACTTTATATATTTATTAAAACCGGTTTCCATTGCTTGCATTACTTTTTGGGTTATATCCTTTGAAATACGGTTGATGAATTTATTATTGTCTATTGCCGCAGCCTTTGGTATATGATTTGACTTAAAAAGTTCGTAGACTTCTACCTCAAGTCCTTCCGCTATTTGTGATAAAACGGCCGGTTTTGGGAATTTCTTCCCCCTTTCAATATTACTTAAATATATGATGGAAATATCCGCTTTTTCAGCCAATTCTGCCTGAGAATATTTCCTGTGAGACCTTAAATTCTTGATATTTGTGCCTAAAGCAGCCTTTATTTCCTCTCCATCCATGCCCATTATGCCTTTTTAGAAGATTTATTTTATTAAACAGTACGATTAACCCATTGACAAAAATCGTTTCGGAATATATATACTATATTACGATATGAATAACTGGTATTTTCTTGAGGAATTGCGCGTTTCATTTAGGGAGATATAAATTTGGAAAGAAGATTTACAACAATTGTTTTATTTCTCGCCATACTGTCTTTGGGTTGGCCCCCCCTTTACGGGCAATCGACCGGCGCTGTCTCTCTGGATGAGGCTATACGTAATTCAGCAAGACAAGTTCAGGATGGTCTTGATAAGGGATCAAGCATGGGATGCATATACCGGTAACGGCGTTTTAGATTTTCAGCTGGTTTATTCAATTAAGTTTTAAGGTGGCGGTAAAATGACAAAACAACAAACAATCTTATGTATTTTGATAGTAGGTACAGGCATACTATTTTTAGGTTGTGAAGCAATGGCGACTCTTTTTCATGGGGAAAAACCTGAACAACCGCCGGTTACCTATACGGTAACATTTAACGCCAATGGCGCAAGCGGAACCCCGCCGTCAACACAAACCGTCAATGACGGTACGGTTATCGGCCTTCCCGATAAAGGGAGCTTGGGTAAAGGGAACGATATATTCGCCGGATGGAATGAAAGCGCGGACGGAGGCGGCACAACGTATTCTGTGGGAGCTTCCATTACCGTTACCAAAGACATGATTTTTCATGCCCAATGGCTTGATAGTTCGACTCCGCAATATACGGTTACCTTCAGCGCCAACGGAGCAACGAGTGGAGCGGTTCCCGCGCCGCAGACAGTGTATTCAGGCATTATTATCACCGTTCCCGGTCAGGGGACTCTTGCGTATAACGGGAAAACATTCGGCGGCTGGAATACACAGGCTAACGGAGGGGGAACTAATTACGGAGCGGGCGCAACATTTGCCGTAACGGAAAATGTAACGTTATACGCAAAATGGCAAAGCACAGTTCAATATACCGTTATTTATAACGCCAATGGCGCAAGCGGAAATGAACCGGACGCGCAGACTGTAGACTCTGGAACGGTTATTACATTACCGGAGGAAGGAAATATGATCTATTCAGGAAAAGTGTTTGACGGCTGGAACACGCAGGCCAACGGCAATGGAACAGACTTTGCGGAAGGAACGTCATACACCGTGAACGCGGATATTACATTGTATGCGAAATGGGGCAATATACCGATTGAGACACCAGGGTCAACGCTTACCGATAAATTATCATGGCTTGAATCAAACGCGGCAAGCTATAATACATATATCATTACTATGGATTACGATGAAGGTTTTGGCGGGAAAAGCCTTTCCTACAGCAACAGGAGTAATATCACTCTGCGTATAAGGAATACGGATATGCGGACTATCAGCCTTTCGAGTAACGGCGCATTGTTCACGGTAGGATCGGGTGTTACCCTGATATTGGACAGCAATATCACCCTGCAAGGCCGCAGCAATAATGTTAGCCTTGTAAGAGTAAGCAACGGCGGTACATTGATTATGAACACGGGTACAAGAATTACTGGTAATACTAACGTTGGCGCCTACACCAGCGTCATGGGTGGCGGGGGTGTATATGTGAGTGGTGGAATTTTTATCATGAACGGCGGCGAGATTTCCGG
>Ga0268262_10004035_pt1 | contig 15417 bp, 22 predicted proteins | sample TergutNc150P3_FD_190354 | JGI IMG/M metagenome (GOLD analysis project Ga0268262, IMG submission 190354) | Nasutitermes corniger P3 segment gut microbial community from laboratory colony in Florida, USA - Nc150 P3 (SPAdes) (version 2) | ecosystem: Host-associated > Arthropoda: Insects >... | reverse complement strand
GGCGAGCAGCGGCCAGTAACCGGCGATGGTTTTTACCGGCAGCCGCCGTTCACTGCGGTCAATGTCATGGTAAAAGCCGTCGTCGGGGTCCCACATCAGCGCGTTGATTCGGGTTTTAAGGGCGAAATACTGTTTTTTGTACTGAAAACTGGAATCCTTGTCATTGAGGATATCCGCCATCGCCGACATATACAGGGCATTAATCGCCATCATGGCGTTAAAATCCAGCGAATAATAGGTTCCCTCGCGGGGGGCGTTGGCCATTCCCGTAACTCCCAGGGGAACCCGGTACAGGCCGTTGGACTTCTTAAACGTTGAATCTATCCACTCGGTATACTTGTGCAGTACCGCCAGGACATCTTTGACCCGCTTTTTATTTGCCGACTTATGGTAGATATTGTACTCGGCCCAGGCAAAAAGAGGCACTCCCAGGCCTTCGGCATTGTCTTTTTCCGCCACCGGCTCGCCGGTATTGATGTCATAGGCGCACCGGATAGCCCCATCCGGCTCCTGGCGGTTGTAAAACAGGTCCAAACTGGGCGTAGCCTGGTAAATTCGGTTGGAATATACCAGAAAAAAGGACGAATAAATCGCGTCGGACTGAAAAACAGTCTGAGACCCCGGATAGGAGAAGAATTTTCCCTCTATTCCGCCTTTTTCGTTTCCGCTATTCCAGCAATCCTGTATCCAGGCCCATGTTTTATCGTAAATATCGACAAAATCCTGATCATAGAAGTGAATCCTGGGAAAGTCGTGTTTTGTCACTTGAACCCCTTGGTCAATTACATTTATGTATAGGTTTCAATTATAAACTAAAAACTTTCAATTTTCCAGTTTTTTTTTAATTTTTTGTAGAATTTGCATAGCAAAGGGCAGCAATAAATAAGAATTAACCACGGAGTACACGGAGTTGCACGGAGGTTTAAGATACTAGTATCTTAATTCCTCTTCCTCCGTGAAACTCCGTGCCCTCCGTGGTGAAAATTCTTCATTCCAAAGTAGCTTGCATTTTCAGAACATTCATGGTATCCTGTTTTATCTTACAATAATCAAGAGAGGTATATTATGGCTTACAAAGTCAATGCTGCTACCTGTACCAACTGCGGTACCTGTGACAGCGAATGCCCCGTAGAGGCAATTTCCGAAAAAGACGGCAAACGCTGGGTAGACCCGGCAAAATGCGCGGATTGCGGCGCCTGTGCCGCTGTCTGCCCGGTTGAAGCCATAGCCAACGAGTAGAAAAAGGTTATGGGGAAATTCGGCAAGGGTCTTACCCTTGCCTTTTTTTTAGTTTCATGGTGGTGCCATGCCGAAGGCGGCGGCCTTGCCGGCGTGGAAATGCCGGATGGTTTCCCCCTTATTACGCGGCTGGACGCGCGGGACGACGGCTTTAAGCAGTTTATTGCCGATGTTGAGGCAAACCGTAAACGCATCTTTAACCGCGACCGGAACCGTCAGTATAGGAAAACCGAAAGCGCCGCCGCCGCTGCCGCTTCTTTGACGGTGTATCAGTATGTACCCCGTGAGGGGGAAGACCTGCTCTCCCTGGCCGCCCGCTGCAATATACCGTATTCGGCGCTGGCAAGCCTGAACCGCCTGAACCACCCGACAATGCTGACAGCGGGCAACCCCCTGTTGCTGCCCTCAATGCCGGGTATCTTTGTGCCGAAAGAACCGGAATCCGACCTTGAACGCCTGCTGGCGTCAAGCCGTTCCTCTCTGCCGGAAGATGATTTTTGCCTTCTTGGCATGGGAGAAAAAGCGGGGAAGGGGATTGCCTTTTACTTTTTCCCCGGCAGCGAATTCGGCGCTACCGAGCGGGTGTTTTTTCTTAACGCCGGATTCCGCTTTCCGCTGCGCGCGTACCGGCTGACTTCCCGCTTTGGAATAAGGAATAACCCCGTAACCGGCAATTTACGCTTCCACCAGGGGCTGGATCTGGCTGCCCCCGCGGGAACCGAAGTGTATGCCGCGGCAGACGGCATAGTCACCGAAATTGGCGAAGATTCTATTTATGGTAATTATATTATAATAAAACACGGAGGAGACTGGGTAAGCCTCTACGGTCATTTGCAGAGAGTGGGGACGAGCTTGAGATCCGCCGTAAAATCCGGTATGCTCATTGGGTGGGTGGGTTCCACCGGACAGTCTACCGGCCCTCACCTTCACTTTGAACTCAGGCAGAACGGAAAGGCGCGGGATCCGGACAAATATTTATTCCTGCCCGGCGGACGTTAAAATGTACAGACTGGTTGTTGTGTGGATAATTTACGTTCTCGTTCTCGCCATTCCGGCGGCGGCGGAGTCGTTTCGCACCCTGCTGGAAGGGACGCTGGAGTTGTCCGCGGACAACCCCGAAGGTTCATCCGTCAACCTGGCCTACAACGGTTCGGCGCTGATTAGTTTGGGAAGGGGCGCCCGTTTTCTCCGCGGCATAGAACTGGAACTTTCGGCGCCGCAGGCCTGGCTTTCACAACGGGGCAGTTTGGCAATGCTGGTATACGCGGAGCTTGACCGCCTGCCTTCCTCCGGAACCAACGAACTGGAAGGGCGGCGTATTGCTTTTGATACCCTGCCCAATAAAATAAAGATCATTTATCAAATACCGATTCGCCGTTCTCACGGGCTCAGAACCACCCCCTATGCCACGGTTCCCGCTGATGTCACGCTTCCCGCTTCATTTCCCCTTCTGTTCAAACTGATGCCCATCGTCAAGGGTTTAAGCGAAGAGGTTGAACATATGTACTTTTCTCTTACCGCCCGGCCTATTTTGGCTGACGAGGGGGCGGTAAGGCTTAATTTTCGTTATCCGGAGCAGCTTAAGGATCGGCCCTTTATCGTATTGATTGATGATGTTGTGGTGAACAATACGGCGGAAGAGCAGATTCTGAGGGAAGGCGAACACCATTTGGTGATACTTTCCGAAAATTACCGCAATGAAAACCGTCGTTTTATGGTGGAAAGGGCAAAAAGGCTGGATATTGTTATCAATTTACAGGATCCTACCCCCCTGATAATTTTTGAAGCGCCGGAAAACGCCCGAATTTTCCTCGATAACCACCCGGTTGTACGGGAAAACGGCCCCATTCCGGTGGAACCGGGCGTTCATGAGGCAAAATTCCAGGTGGGCGACTACACGCTTACCAAAAATGTCACGATTCAACGGGGAAAAACCTACCGTGTAGCCCTTGCCGTTGATATTGGTGTGGAGGAAAACGAGTAAATTTCATGGCCTGACCCCCCGAATTTTGACTAAAGAAAACGGGTCTACATGCCGATATAAATGATGTCGGATATATAGTTCCCCTCCCAAATCACTATATGTTCGATATGCCTCTCAAGGGGCATTGGCCGGTGAAAACCGGCCTTTTTTTATTCCTAAAAATAAACTGCTCGTTAATTCAACCCAAAAATTTTACCACGGAGGACACGGAGTTTCACGGAGGAAGAGAAGATTATCGTATTAAAACTCCGTGTACTCCGTGGTTATATTCTTCGTTAAGTAAAATTTTAGATATGACAGTTCACTGCTGTACTTGCCATAATCCCTCGGATACATTATAATTTTGGTCAGCTTCTTGATATTTAAGGGGGATTTCTTCATGCGGATTACCTTGAAGGGACGTTATGCGCTCCGGGCGGCATTGGCGCTTGCGGAAATGGGGAAAAACGGAGAGATGGTCTCCATTAATACCCTTTCCGAAGCAGAGGATATTTCATCCATATTTTTGGAACAGATTTTCTTCAAGCTGAAAAAAGCAAAAATTGTCACCTCAATTCGGGGGCCGGGGGGCGGTTTTTCCTTTAACCGCCCTCTGGATACGCTGACCGTCAAGGAAATACTTGATGCCGCGGGAGAAGAACTGTCTTTCAAGTTCTGCAACAAGGATGATAAAAAATGCGACCGGATGAGCGATTGTATAAGCCACAGGGTGTTTACTTCCGCCACCCATAAGGTCAACGATTATCTGAACAGCCTTACCCTGCAGAAAGTGCTGGAAAGCAAGGAATTCAGATAATTTGGTTTAATCTAGAACTGCCAGCCGATGCCGAGCCAGGGACGGGCGCAGCCGGAATAGTTGTCCTGGTTCATAAAATGATTGAAGCCAAGACCGGTTTCCACATAAAATTGTTTCAGGGCAAGCCAAAGAAAGGATACTTCCAGATTTATTTGGGGAAGCAGGTGGCCCATTGAGTACGAGTACTGTGTGGTGTTTACATTGCCGATTTGAAAAGAAAACCCGCCCCCGGCCCTGAGTGTAATAGCCGTCTTCCGGTTGGAGAGCCATGCCTGCGTGACAATATTCAAGCCTATTACTCCTGCCTGTATCCCGATTGTATCGTTGTTATGAACCCTGTTAAGGGCATACCATGACGTTGACAACTCCAGGCCGGGATGGAGCCATTGTGGTTTATTATAGAGCAGGCCAAAACGGAGCATTGCGCCGGAAGCGGAAAATTCATATCCGAAAGCTTGTTGTATTCCTCCGTAGACGGGGAATAACGGCGCCCATGCCGCGCCCAGAAATATATCAACCTGCTTTTCGTGGCCGGATAGCGCGGACTGCTCCGGTGTTTGACCGGGAGTGACGGGGGGAGCGACGACATCAAGCGTTACCCAGCCCGAGGCTTCACCGGGCTGTTCCAGAAAATCATGAGGGATTACGTGGTAACGATACTTCCCCAGAGGCAGGGAAATGACGAGCGCGGACGACGTGGTGAATTCCCGCTTGTATTCGCGGTATCCATCCCCTTCATTCCGCTCAATCACCACTTCGTATCGAAACGCGTATTCATCGCCGACCCAGACAAGCCGCTGAATAAAACGCTGTTCCGTGACAAACTGCCTGTTCTGCGCCCGCAGGGAAGGGGTCAGGCTCAGGAAAAACAGCGCGGCAAAAAGAGCCGGTTTCAGAAGAGGCGAACCGGTTCGATACCTTTTTTTACTCATCGGTATCCTCCGGCTCCTCTATTATTTGTACCGGCCCGGGCCGTGGAATATCTATGACAAATGAATTTGCTCCCGGACTGCCCCGCTGTTCAACAACATTGTTTTGTCCCACGTTTACCGCTTCTACCTGCCAGGTAAAATTTCCCCGGCCCAGCGTTTTAATATCCGCCGTCCATGAGGTGCGGCTCTCCGGCCCTGTTTGGGTAATTTGCCGCCGTCCTTTGTCGGTTTCCTGGTGCAGGGTGAAAATATACGCGTTGGCCCCCGGTACGGCTGACCAGTTGAAGTTGAGGGTAATTTTTTTAAGTTCTTCGATACCAACGATGTGTCCTTCGGCAGGCAGACGATCCTCCGGCGTGGGAAGAAGGGGAATGGGCGATACCCGCAGCTGCCGGGGGCTTTGCGCGGTAATATCAACACCTTCGGGAGTTTTCGCCTCCACAGTCCAGTACCAGACGCCTTCTTTCAGGCGGTCCACACGGATTGTCCGGTTGGGATCGAGTATCTCAATCTCAGGCTTCCCCCTCAGGGGGTTGGCGTTGCGGGAAAGGACAAACCTTGATTTTGCCACCGGTTCCTCGCTGTTCCAGCTGAATACCGTTTGCTGGCGCAGGGCGGTCAGTCCCGGCACGGTTATCCCCTGATTGGGCGATTCCAGCGTTACGCGTACGGGCTGCGAAGGACGCGCGGGCGCCGGAGGAGGTTCAGGCGCCGGGGCGGGTTTTTCCTCTATTTGGGTGAACAGCGGCGATGTTTGCGGTTCCTTGCTTTTTACGATACGAAAGGCGGCGGTACGCGGACTGACGCCGCCAGGGGCGCCGCCGCCTTCGCCGGTCTGAGCGAATACCGGCGTTACCCGCCAATACCAGATGCCTTCCCCCAGGCTTGAATCGGCAAAAGAGGTAACCGTTGTCTGTTTTTTGATAATGGGATTCCTGAATTCAGGCGTAACGTCCACTTCCATAAGGTAATGCGAAACATCCTCCGCCTGAGACCACTGGAAATACAGTTTGGGCAGTTCGGTTTCATAAAAAAACTGCTGGTTTGCGGCGGGACTTAACAGTTCCGGGCCGGAAACGTCCGTTATGGTGAAGCGTCCGGAAGCCAGAATAGCGCTGTTGTAAACCAGCCGCCAGTTCCACAAACCGGCGCTCAGAGCCGCCTGCGCCGAAGCGTTAAGCCTGTCAAGGGTACGGACAGAACGGCTGAAATATTGATCTTCGGCTATCTCAAGGCGCAGTGTTTCATTCGGCTGAAGGTTGATTCTGTTCCATGAAAAAACGACGTTAAAGGGCTCATTACCGCTTTTGCGGTAAAGGGCGTTGGGACGGGGCTGAATGACCAGCGCCGCCGGATCGGAGCGAACCGAGCCTTCTTCGTCCATTGCAATCGTCGCGCCGGCGGTCAGTTCCCGGTTCCGCCCTTCTTCCTTGATTGCCGCGGCGCCCTCACTGACTTGCAGCGCTATGCCCTTATTTCCGGCGGCGGCGTTCAGCGCGGTTCCGGGCTTCGCTTCTACCTGGCGGCCCATAATATTCAAAACAACATTGCTCCCTTCGGAAGCGGTAACCAGCCCGAGGTTTCCCGATGTAAGTTCAATCTGAAATTCGCCGGTTTCCTTGTCGTACCGCAGGCGGACAAGCGTATTCTCATTCAAAACAATGTCGTGGCCGCCTACATGAAGGTCGGCTTCGGAATTATCCGCCACGCGGATTATATCATCCGAATATACCGGCGATTCCTTAATCAGCCTGTCCCAGAGGATCCTGTCCGACATGCGGCGCTGAACGGTATTTCTTTTGATGGAAACACTCCCGATAGGGGTTTTATTCTGCCCATTGAGGGTTTGAAACAGATCGAGCCTGAACAGGTTGATGCTGTAGCCCGCCCCGGAAAGGCAGAGCAGGACAACGAGAAAATCCGTAAACCGGAATTTACCGCCTGATTTTTTTCCGCTTTCCATGTTCATTTGCCGCCAATCTTGTACTTGTGTTCTTCGGTGTTGACATCCGCCTTCGCGATATCCGGCGGCTCAATGCCTAACGCTTTTCGTACCTGCGCCAAAGTCCGGGGGCCTGAATGAACCGCGGTAAGATTTACCACGGCAAAAAGCCGCACCGGTTTTTCTTTTCCCTTTACCGTTACCGAAGGCATTTCTTCGACAATGATATGCTCTTTTATCATGTTCCAGGTATCCTCGGTAATCAGGATGTCCGTACCCAGGGGCTTGTTCAGCGCCTCGACGCGGGACGCGAGATTAACCGGATCGCCGATGACGGTGTACTCCATGCGGAGATCGGAGCCGATCTGCCCGGCGGTAACGATACCCGTATTAATCCCGCAGCCAATTCTGATAGGCGGGTTCCCCCAGTTTTCCTGTTTGCGGTTTTTATTTAATTTATACAGCGCTATCCTCATCAACAGCGCCGCCTTGACGCAGTTAAGGGCGTCTTCCTGCGGGCTTCCCGCCGTGGTAGCCGTTCCCCAATGGGCCATGACCGCGTCCCCGATAAATTTATCAATAATGCCGTTGGTCTTTTCAACACATTCAACCATTTGGGTAAAATATTCGTTCAGCCAAAAAACAATGCGGTCGGAAGCGTCATCCCCGAACGCCTTTACAAAGTTTTCCGATTTTTCGGTAAAGCCGCGGATATCCGAAAAGAAGATAGTCGCGTGTTTTGCCAAACCGCCCGGTTTAATCTCGCCGCGCATGGCCTGAACGGCAATGTCGCGGTTGGTAAATTTGCCGAAAATACCCAGAGCGGCGCACATCTTGCCAAAACTGGCCGTTAAAACGCCGATTTCATCGTGGCTTGCGGCTTGCAGTTCCACGTCAAAAACGCCGCCCTCGATGGCGCGCGCCGCGGCCGCCAGCGCTTTCAGCGGCACGGATATGCTTTTGGCGAAAAACCAGATGCACATTATTGAGAGAAACAAAATCGCGGCGGTCAGGTAGAGGTTGCGCCGCGTGGTGGCGGCTATACCTTCAAAGACCTTGTCGTACTCAATACTGGTAATCACGGTACAGCCGGCGGTATTCAGTTTGGTGTAGGCAAGATAATAGCGTGTTTTTCTGTCGTCCCGCCCGATATTCATTTTTTGTTTGACATTTTCCCACAAGTGGGTGATGAAAATGGGAAGCATTGTGGTACGCAGCGCCGGCTGGGCGTCAAGATCGACCAACATCTGCTTGTTCCGGTCAGGACTGTCAAAAATCTGGCGGATAATGTCCTGTCCCGCCAGATTCACGGCGTCTTTGACCCTGTCCGGATCCGCGTCCGCCACAATGCCGCCGTCGGCGTTTATAAGATACGACGCGTTAACGCCCATGCCAAAACTTTCGTTCAGGCTTTCACTCGAAAACAGAACGCATCCCCCTCTTCCCTGTAGGGGAAAAAACATGGCCGCAAGGCACGTTGAGACCTGCGCCTTGTTAAACCAGGGCGAGGCGTTGAGGAGCGTCGTTTGCCCCATCGCGGCGTTTTCCAGCGTTTGTGCGCTGTTGGCGCGGTAAGTGTCCGCAAGAGACGCCTCAATTCCCCGTGAAAGGAAAAAACGCTCGTTGACAAACACCCGGTTCATCCACGCGGCGGGCGAGCGGCCGGCTGAGGTATAGAACAGCGCCGCAATCTGCGGGTTTTGCGTAAAGAAATAATCGGCTTCTTCCTGCAGCGCCCCGCCGCGTTCCCCCATCGCGGCGGCCGTACGCGAAAATGTCAGGGAAAGCAGCCGCATTTTTTCCAGGGTTTGTTCCGCTTCCGCCGCCGCGCGCCGGTTCAGCTCGAAGTTGTTTTCCTCGGCGGACAATTTAAGGTCTTCCCGGACCAGCCACGACACCAGCGCGGTTATCGAACCAAGGGAAATCAGTACAATTATCGAAATAATGGTTATCAGCTTGGCGCCGATGGAAAAACGTACCGTTAAACTGTCCCGTCTTTCTGTAATCTTTTTTTCTTCGCTCATATTGAAAAAAACCGCCTTTTTGGGAAAAAATACCGCTTATTTTATAAATTATAGGCTTTTTTTTCGTTTTTGTCATGTGTGTTTTACGCACGGGTTTGACCCGCAGAGAAGAATTGTCCAATGTCAACGCTGATATTTACCCCCGGCGCCTGGCGCCGTGAGCGTTACTTGAATACAATGTGAAAATCCTGGGTATAGTCCTTTCCTTCCGCTATACCGTTTATAATTTTCGCCGTTATTATAACGAACCCTTCCGCCTGAGTATTGAGAATATTCCCGTCGATACTTGCTCCGGTGGTTTCGGGATCCTTGACCAGCCACTCAATAGCGTTTTTACTGGCGGAACCGGGAATAACCGTTCCGGTAAGGATAAGGGGGCTCCTCGCCGTGCCGGTTTCCGGTACGCCCTCAATAGACTTTACCGGTATAAAAAAAGGATCGTGGCTGCAGGCCGCCATTATTGTCAATAGCGCGGCGAATAAGGGAAATAAGCGCCGGCCGCTTTTTAACGCACAATTTTCGTTCGTTTTCCTCACCTTGTGTATATTATAGGGGTGTTTTTTGTTTTTGTCACGGGAATTTAGGGGGTGGTTTTTTGAAGCCGGTAAAAGGTGAACATAGGAGTAATATGGCATATTTTTTCTTCCGGTTTTATGCTATAATTATAGAATGTATACTGAACACTTTGATCGAATAACCCATAATCCTGCTGTAATGGGTGGTAAACCCTGTATCCGTGGTATGCGGGTAACGGTCGGCATGATAATAAACCAGATTGGCGTGGGTCATTCCATTGAGGAAATTCTCGCCAATTATCCCTATCTTGAACATGAGGACATATTGCAGGCTCTTCAGTATGCCGCATGGCGTGTTGAAGAGCGGGAAATTGCATTGGCTCCGGCATGAAACTACTCATAGACATGAATCTTTCCCCCCGATGGACGGCGTTTTTTGCCGAAAGTCACGTTGACGCAATCCACTGGTCGGTTATCGGAAAAGCTGACGCTCCTGATATAGAAATCATGGAGTATGCCAAAACCAATGATTATGCGGTGTTTACCAATGACCTTGATTTTGGAGCGATTCTTGCCGCTACCCATGCCGACAAACCGAGCGTTATACAAATCCGTGTGGGTGATGTGATTCCTGACAGTACCGCCGCTCCTATTATATCTGCTTTACTCTATCTTGTTGCTGATATAGAAAATGGGGCGCTGGTTACGATTGATCCGCGCAAGGCCCGTGTTACCTTACTTCCCCTATAACGCTCTCATTTTATAATCAGATCACCATATTCTTAATATCCTTCTTTTCTGGCAAAAATATCAAGAATTATTATTGTAGACTTATCTGCAACATCAAAGAGAACCCGGTAGCCTCCGATACGCAGCCGATATAACCCTTTATAGTTACCTTGCAAGGCTTTAATATTTGGCATATCTTTTGTAAAATTTTTTAACATTTCTATTTTTCTTTTTATGAGCGTTTTATGCGGTTCTGATATTTTTTTTATAGACTTTATTGCTCTGTCCTGAATTTGCAGACAGTAAGACATCAAAGTTTACCTTGTACAGTATCCCAGGAAAACAGCTTGTCTTTTTTTTGACGGTATTGTCTGATCGCTGCGTATTCGTCAGGATATGGATACTCGCTGTCTACATTTTTCATAAAGTTTAAGTAACTGACAAAAGCAACCACCTGTTCCGAGGCGGAATCCGGCAATGAAGTAAGATATTTTTCTATGGTTTTAATTTTTGCTTTTTGCATAATCAGCCCCCACTATTTATCTAATGATTATACTATTATCAAGCAACCATGTACAGTATGATTTCGTATCTATTTATACTACAAGCGCTTCCCCCCCAAAAACTTCACACAAAGATCACAAAGGGGCTTTCACTCGCAAAAAGCGACCGTCATCTGGAACATTTCAGACATAGGTTCCATGATTGAAGGCGGTTTATATTATTCCGATTTTTACTTTCTTGCCAAAAACAAGCCATAACTTAAATGGCTCGGCTTTTTTACTGGGAACAGATTGAACAAGACGTAGAATTTGTTCTGCATCCGCTACGTCGGTTTCACGCATTTTGCCGTCGGCTCCGGGCATTTTCAACTGGCTACAATTTGTAGCCAGTTGACTGCCTTCGCTTTTCAATCTTGTTTTAAGAACGCTCCAATACTTGCGGGGATTATCACTGTCAGTTAAAACAGCAATTACGTCAATTATTGAGAAATACCACTTTTCTTGTTTTTCGTCCCAAATAGTACGAATGTTCCTATCTTGAAAGAGTTTAATGCTGGTGGACTGTACCATAATGCATTTTAACAGTATGTTTAAGAGAAAATCAATTCAATATTCGCTCCGTTGTCAGTCACAGCTTTTTGGTGTCTGACAGTCGGCGCGGCCTTCCCCCCCAAAACTTCACACAAAGATCACCAAGGTACAAAGATCACAAAGGCGCAAATCAGGTAACAGGTAATAAGTAACAGGTACTTGGCGCGGCCTCAATTCGAGCTTAAGTCGCCTGAAGCATGGCCTGTCTGAGAATAGCATTTGCTCTGGTTTGATACCCCGGTCCTTCATGTTTCAGCCAGTCCAGAACATCCGCGTCAATACGCAGCTGCACTGTCTGCTTTATTGGCTTATAAAGCCGCATATCCGGATACTTGGGTTTAAATTCCTTTAACTGTTCCGGGGTCTGCACCGGACAATCGCTGAAATCTTTTGTCTTGAAATTCTGCAATTCCGCTATACGTTCATCACTCATTACCGGTAATTTGTTGTTGGTAATTTTCACAATAACGCTCCTTCTCTAGTGGTTCGGCACGCCGAGCCGAAATAATCCGTATTCGATTTTCATATTCGGTATACGAAACAAAGAAGTATATTCGCTGGTCAATAGACGCTATACCTTTCCAGCGTTCTTCATTACAGAAAGAATTATCCCGGTCGTATGCCTCAAGGAAAAACGGATCACTAAAAATACATAGAATTTCCTCAAAGAAAAAACCATGGTTTTCCTTATTAAGGATATTCTTATCGTTGTCCCATTCAAATCGACCATCAGGACTAATTACTGTCCCCATTACATAATAGTATATACATTTGTGTAATTTGTCAAGAGAAAAAGACGGAGTTTTGATACTACAAACGCCTTCCCCCCCAAAAACTTCACACAAAGATCACAAAGGTACCAAGATCACCAAGGGGCTTTCACTCGCAGGCACGGCAATCGCGGCAACGCCCGCCGCAGGCGGGTAGCCCGGCACCCGGTACCTGATGTGACGCATCCTTCCAAATATAGACCTCTATACAATATTCAGATATGCTGATGTTTGAAAGTATATGCCGGAAGCAGCCAATATTCCAGAAATTGGGGAAACCGAAGAAGATAAAAAGTTATCCATAGGACAGTTGAAATATCATTATCTTCAAATTGCCAGACAGAAATTTCAAAAAAAAGTCTTTATCAATGAGGATACCGGAAAGCCGATTAAAATTTCCAAAGATGGGATTATGGAGTGGTGGCGTAAATCCAGAAGGCGGGAACATATTATTTCGGTGCAATTACTTGACTTTTTTCTTGAAAATGCGGTTTTTACCGGGGAAAATCCTGATTATTTAGGCAGGCGAAAAATTATAGGCGTAAGCCATTTTGAAAGTAAATGCACGATAAACGGCAAACTCTTTTTGGTCATGATAACAACAAGAAAAGCTCTCTATGACATAGACAAATTGAGGTATTATTCTTTGAAAGATATGGATACAATCAATAAAATCAATAAAAAAAGCCGTAGTCGGGAAACATGACCCAATGGGTCGTCCTCGCATATACGGCTTTTCGGCTACCGCCTGCTTATAATATCGCATAAATTTACAAGTTTGTCAACAATTAACGACCCGCTTTTGGCAAGCTTCGTGCTTGTCGCCTTTCCCCCCCCAAAAAAATTCACACAAAGGACACAAAGGCGTTTTCACTCGCAATGCCTCGGTCCCCACACCCGGCGCGGCAGTGCGGCGGAAACGCAAAATTACTCTTTTCGTATATGCAGTTCTTTAAGGATTTCTTTTGCCAGTATATTATCAATTTCACCATGCCGTGGAACAGATACTTTTTTTCCGGTTGTTATTTGTCGGTAAATATCATGTTTCGAGCCGCTTCGAAAAAAGACGACTCCGTTTCCACCAAGAATTTTTATAAACTCGTTGCGTTTCATCAGGCAATTTTAAGGATACCGTGATATTTGGGTTCAAGCGTACCATCCTGTATCCATCCGTAAATCTCTTCAAGATGTTCTTCCAGGTCTTTAATATCTTCGCCCTGTGTTGGATATTCCGGATACTCATCAAGATGACCGACTAAATATTTTTCACCTTTCTCGTATGTGTATGACAGTTCCATAATACAACCCCTATTATAGTATTACCTGTTTTTTGGGTTTTTTCAAGCGCCTTTTCCCCAAAAAACTTCACACGAAGGTACATCGTACCTTTGGTACGCGAACACAAAGGGGCTTTCATTCGCAAAAAGTGACTGTTACAACATTGTTAACTTAAGAAGAATATAACCACGGTAACCGAAAAACAGCGCCGCGTTAAGCGGCGTTACTGTTGAATAATGTGACACGTTACCGCGCACAAAAAAATCCACCGCTTACAGTTACTGTAGGCTGAATTTATTCAGCCGTGTGAGCGGCGGGAGTCACGGAGTACCACGGAGTTTTGATATGATAACCATGCCCTATAGCATTATTCTTATGTAGGATTTTATTGGGGCTTATGCCGTGTCGCATATCTCCAAAAACGCGCTCAATATTTCGCGCGCAAGCTCGGGCATCCTCCGTGAAACTCCAAGCTGTCCAACGGACAGCAGTACTCCGTGGTAAAAATTCTTAAGTTTATGATGTTGTGCCAGGCACCAAAGCGGCCTTGGTACCCGGCATTCTATAATAATGTCAAAAAATCTTCTAACTCTATTTCTGCTTGGAGTAATATACTTTTTAATGTTCCTCTTGCTACAGTATCATGTATTGGAATAATTGCTATACGATGTCCATTGGAATATTTTGCGTGGCTTCCTTTTTGACTTTTGTACACAAATCCTCTTTTTGATAACGCTGAAATAATATCATTCGGTTTGAGAATTGGGTATTTACCAGCCATTATAGTGCCATTTCCAATCTGGTTATAAGCACCTGTTCATTTTGAAGATAATCCAGTTCTTCTTTGTTTGTTTCATCTTCATAATAGAGCGTTATTGCTTCTTTCAGGTTTCTGATTGCCTCATCTATTGTTTTACCCTGCGAGGCTATATTATTTTCAAGACAAGTTGCAACAACCCATTCTTCTTCCTGTTCTATCTTTATTGTACCTTTAAAAGTCATTTTTCCTCCAAAATTCCATATTTAGAAAATATTATACTTTTTTAAGTAAATCAACAACCCCGCGTCCACCCGCAAGAAGTCTTTCTTGGCGCAATCTCCCCCCCCAAAAAAATTCACACAAAGACACAAAGGTACAAAGATCACAAAGGGGCAAAGGTATGGTATCCAGGCTGATCGCGCTTGTTCTACGTTCAGCCCGGTTATATCGCTCTTCCCTTTGTTACTTGGTACCCGGCGCGGACGTATTGACAAAATATAATACATTGTGTAACATAATTATAGGGACTTAAATGAATTTTGAATGGGACCCTAAAAAAGATGGTATAAACCGGAAAATACATGGCATATCTTTTTCTGCGGCAAAATTTGTATTCAACGATAAAGAACGTTGGGAAAGATATGATTCTGCCCATAGTGAAAATGAAGATAGGTGGCAAACAATAGGCATGGTAGATAAGGTTCTTTTTGTTGTGTATTCAGAACAAGGAGAAGCTATTCGGATTATTTCCGCCAGAATGGCGGATGAAAACGAACGGAGGGTATATAATGGTGAAAGAAACATTGAGGGCTGGACAAAAGCCAACTAAAGCGCAGATTAAAGAGATTTGGGCTGCGGAAAAAAGACCTGTAACATACACGGATGATGCTCCTCGTCTTACCAGTAAGGAGTTAGCTGAATTCAAACAGATCAACGCTGAAAACAGAAAAAAGATACCCTGTACATTACGAATATCGAAAAAATCCCTTGAATGGTGGAAATCTCTTGGTGATGGATATACCGCCGCTATGGCGCGGATGTTGGAAGACGCTCAAAATCATCCTGATATTTTGAGAGAAATTATATAACTGATATCAAGGTTCGCATTTCCCCCCCAAAAACTTCACACTAAGACACAAAGGTACAAAGATCACAAAGGGGCTTTCATTCGCAATGCCCCCACACCCGACGCGGTCTTCATGCATATATCACGAGAGCCGTTTAATAGAGCCTATCCTAAAAATTGTGTAAATGACCATAAAATGGTAGAAATACCAAGGGAGAGAAAATGGTCATGGCACGAAAGAAGGAAAAGAAAGAAAAGGATATTATCGACCAACTGCTTGATAATATC
>Ga0268262_10004034_pt1 | contig 15417 bp, 22 predicted proteins | sample TergutNc150P3_FD_190354 | JGI IMG/M metagenome (GOLD analysis project Ga0268262, IMG submission 190354) | Nasutitermes corniger P3 segment gut microbial community from laboratory colony in Florida, USA - Nc150 P3 (SPAdes) (version 2) | ecosystem: Host-associated > Arthropoda: Insects >... | reverse complement strand
GCCGAGGGCATAAAGATAATGGTGTCGGGCAGGCTGAACGGCGCCGAGATCGCCCGCACCGAGACCTTTAAGGAGGGGCGCGTTCCGCTGCACACTCTCCGCGCCGACATAGACTACGCGACGGCGACGTCGCACACGACTTACGGCTGCATAGGCATAAAGGTTTGGATTTGCAAGGGCGAGGTGATGTCGCGGGCTATGGCGGCGGCTAAGGCCAACGCGGAAGCGGCGAACAAAGGTTGATTTTTATTAAAACGTTGATATTCAGAAAAAAGGGTAGAGAGAATGTTATCGCCTAAGAAGGTAAAGTGGAGAAAGACTCAGCGCGGCAGCATGGGCGGGATGGCCCAGCGTTGCAACGAGGTGTCTTTCGGGGAGTTCGGGCTGCAATCGACGGAGCCGGGGTGGGTCAACAACCGTCAGATAGAGGCGGCGCGTATCGCGATGACCCGTTTCATCAAGCGCGGCGGCAAGGTGTGGATCCGCATTTTCCCGGACAAGCCGATCACCAAGCATCCGGCCGAGTCCCGCATGGGTTCCGGAAAGGGCGCGCCGGAGGGTTGGGTGGCCGTGGTCAGGCCCGGCACAGTAATGTTCGAGATAGGCGGGATCAAGGCCGACATAGCGAAAGAGGCTATGAGGCTCGCCGCGCACAAACTGCCGGTGCTCACGCGTTTCATTGAACTGGAGAAACAGATATAATGCTTAAGGCTGAAGAGATCAGGGAGCTCTCCCCCGAGGAGATTGAGAAGAAGGTGGACGGCCTCGAGGAGGAGTTTTTCAATTTGAGGTTTCAGGCGAAGATGGGTCAGCTCACGAACCCGCTTCAGTTGCGTTATATCAAGAGGGATATAGCGCGGGCGAAGACCATTCTTAACGAAAAGAAGAGGACGGCCGCTAAGGCCTGACGGAGGAGTGCGGATGTCGGATAGAAATTACAGAAAAGAGCGCGAGGGCGATGTCGTCAGCGACAAGATGGACAAGAGCGTCGTGGTCGAGGTGGAGAGGCAGCTCATGCACCCGATCTACGGCCGTACGGTTAAGATGAAGAAGCGCTACGTCGCCCACGACGAGACGAACGAGTGCAAGGTCGGCGACAGAGTCAAGATCGTGGAGACGCGCCCGTTGTCGAAGACGAAGCGTTGGAGGGTGGGCGAGATATTGGAACGCGCGAAGTAGGCGGTTGTCCGCCGCCGGCGCGCCGGGTTTGTCTGTTATTGACGGAAAAGATCGTACGGGTGAATATATAGGTTGATCGGTGCTTGTCGATAGGCGGTTTTGCGGTGTTGGTGATGCCTGCCGCCGTCAATGCAAAGGCCAAGCGTTGATGGCGGCGGTATTATCAACGGGAGTTAGGTTAACACTGTAGGTTTTATGAGAGGGCGTGTGCCGTTATGATACAGGTAGAGAGCAGGTTGAACGTCGCCGACAATTCCGGCGCGAAGAAGGTTCAGTGCATAAGGGTGCTCGGCGGCACCCGCAGGCGCTACGCCCGCGTGGGAGACGTGATAGTCGTCGCGGTTAAGGACGCTATTCCCAACGGCGCCGTTAAAAAGGGTTCGGTCGCCAAGGCGGTCGTGGTCCGCACCGCCAAGGAGTACGGCCGCAAAGACGGCACGTACATCCGTTTCAGCGACAACGCGGCGGTGATAATAAACGACGCCGGCGAGCCCAAGGGTACGCGCATTTTCGGCCCTGTGGCCCGCGAACTGCGCGAGAAGAAGTTCACGCGCATAGTGTCGCTTGCGCCTGAGGTGCTGTAATATTATGATGAGGAATTTTGTATAGGGGCTGGGTTAGCCGGCGCCGTCTTGTGAATAAATTTTTTTTAGAAATTGTGACATTCTGGATTGCTTCGCTACGCTCGCAATGACGGTCATTGCGAGGAGCGAAGCGACGAAGCAATCCAGAAACGTTTAGGAGAAGAGGTATGTCATTAGGTTTGCGAAAAGACGACGTGGTCGTGGTTATATCCGGCGAATACAAGGGGAAGAGCGGTAAGGTCCTCAAGGTCGTCCCGGAGAAGAGCAGGGTCGTCGTCGAGGGGATAAATATCGTCAGGCGCCACACGAAGCCCAGCCTGAAGAATCAGCAAGGCGGCATCATGGAGAAAGAAGCGGCTATTCATATCTCCAACGTGATGCTGAAGTGCCCTACGACCGGCAAGCCCACGCGTTTAGGCGTGAAGGTGAATGACGACGGGAGCAGGGCCAGGTATTCCAAGAAGGCGAAGGAGACGATATAAGTGGCTAAGGAAGCTAAACAGAAGCCCCGTATGCGGGAGAAGTATAAGAGCTCGGTCGTTCCGGCGCTGATGAAGAGGTTCGGCTACAAGAACGTCAACCAGGTGCCGCGTCTCGACAAGATCGTGATCAACATGGGAGTGGGCGGGGCGACCGCCGACGCCAAGCTCATAGACGAGGCTGTGAACTGTCTGCGCGACATCAGCGGCCAGAAGCCGGTGGTGACCCGCGCCAAGAAGGCGATCTCGAACTTCAAATTGCGCGAGGGCATAGCCATCGGCGCGAAGGTGACGCTGCGCGGTGTGCGCATGTGGGAGTTCTTCGATCGTTTGGTGGCCATAACGATACCGCGCATCAGAGACTTCAGGGGTCTGCCGCGCAAGTCGTTCGACGGTTTCGGGAATTATACTATGGGCATCAAGGAGCAGATAGTATTTTTGGAGGTCGACCGCGACAAGATCGCTAAGATTTCCGGCATGGACATCTGCATCAACACGACCGCCGGGACTAACGAAGAGGGGATGGGGCTGTTGGAGGAATTGGGTATGCCGTTTAGGAGGTAGCTTCGGCTTCGTTCGGCTGCCTGTGTTACATTATAAATAAAAAGGAGCGGTACGGTGGCACGTAAGGCGTTAATCGAGAAGAGCAGGAAGAAGCCGAAGTTTAAGGCGCGCGCTTACACGCGCTGCAAGCGTTGCGGGCGTCCGCGCGCGTTTATCCGCGACTTCGGGCTTTGCAGGCTCTGTTTCAGGGAGATGGCTTTGCGCGGGGAGATACCCGGCGTGGTCAAGGCCAGTTGGTAGAGAAATATCTAAAACAATATAAGGGGTAGTAGAGGATGTTAACAGACCAGATCGCCGACATGTTCAACAGGATCAGGAACGCTGTCCAGGCTCGGAAGCGTACCGTGGACGTTCCTGCGAACAAGCTCAAAAAGGAGATTACGCGGATTCTCTTCGAGAACCACTTCATCTCTAAGTACGCTTTCGTTGAAGACGAAAAGCAGGGGACGATCAAGATCCTCCTCAAGTACGACGAGAACATGCGCAACGCCATTCAGGGGCTCAAGCGCGTGTCTACTCCCGGGCGCAAGAAGTACTCCGGCGCGGCCGGAGTGCCCAAGGTTCTGAGCGGCATGGGCATAGCCATAGTCAGCACCTCCAAAGGTGTGATGACGGACGGGGATTGCCGGAAGATGAACGTTGGCGGCGAGGTTATAGGTTTGGTTTGGTGACGCGGCGGGCGGTTTATCGTGTTTTTATGACGATAGAAATAAATTTAGATTTTGTTTGACTTATAGCATGGATGCGGCTTTCTGGATTGCTTCGCTTTGCTCGCAATGATGTCATTGCGAGGAGCGAAGCGACGAAGCAATCCAGGGCGCATTAAATAAAAGGAGCGGTTAAGTGTCACGCATAGGAAAATTGCCTGTCAAGGTTCCCGCCGGCGTCACGGTTACGGTCAGCGGCCGTAAGGTGGAGGTCAAAGGCGGCAAGGGAACGCTGAGCAGAGAAGTGCCGCCGGAAGTCAAGGTCGAGTTCGCCGACGGGTCGATCACGCTCACCCCCGCGATAGAGGCGGAGAACACGAAGGCTCTGTGGGGGCTTTACAGGGTTCTGATCAGCAACATGGTTGTCGGCGTTACCGCGGGTTACAAGATCGAGCTCGAGATAGTCGGCGTAGGCTACAAAGCCGAGCTTAAAGGCAAGGATTTGTTGATAGCCGCCGGACTCTCGGAGACTGTGCTCTTTAAAGCGCGTCCCGGTCTTGATTACAAGACGGACGGCCCGAATAAGATTGTCGTCGAAGGCATAGATAAAGAAAAAGTAGGCCAAGCCGCCGCCGACATCCGCCGCATCCGTCCCCCGGAGCCCTACAAGGGCAAGGGCATACGTTACGCCGGCGAACAAGTACGCAGGAAGGCCGGTAAGACGGCTGGCAAGTAAGTATTAAAACACTGTCTGAATTAGGATGATAGGATAAAAAAACAGATTATAGGATTGCCTTCGGCGAAATAAACAAGTTGGCTTCGCCGAGATAAACAAGTTAAAAATCAACGTCAAAAGCTTTTCTTTTGATGTTGCGACGCGAAGCGGCGCATGTGTAAAAAAAGTCCCTCCCCCTATTTGAGGGGGAGGGATTGAAGGTGGAGGGGCATATAGCGGGGCGTTGCGGGGTGTCCCCGCAGGGTGGGTAGCGGAAAACAAAACGGCGAAGCCGTTTTGTTTGGAGCGAGGGAGGGCGCAGCCCTCCCCTTAAATGAATTTGACTTTTATTATTTGATTTGACTTTTTTAAGGGATCAGTATGAACAGTGCTAAAAGAAGGAGCCTCGAACGTTCGCGCCGCGCCGCGCGTGTCCGCAAGTCGGTCAGCGGTACGGCGGAGCGTCCGCGTTTGTGCGTGAGGCGCAGCATCAGCCACATCTACGCGCAGATCGTCGACGACGAGCAGGGCAAGACGCTCGCTCATGCGGGGAGCGTGGGCAAGGAGTTCGCCCAGCGCGTTTCCGGCAAGAAGCTCAGCAAGACGGAGGTTTCCAAGGTCGTGGGCGAGATGGTGGCCGAGATGGCTGTCGGCAAGGGCGTTAAGGCGGTTGTGTTTGATAGGAAGGGGTACCTTTACCACGGCCGTGTAAAGGCGCTGGCAGAGGCGGCGCGCGGCAAGGGGCTTGAATTTTAAACGGAGGGGTAGTATCTTTGAGTAACGAAGAACTGGTATCCGGCGGCGGGGATTCGCCGTTCGCGGAGAGGCTTGTCGCGGTCAGCCGCGTGGCGAAGGTGGTCAAGGGCGGCCGTCGTTTCGGTTTCAACGCGCTTGTCGCCGTGGGCGACGGCGGCGGCACGGTCGGCGTCGGCATGGGCAAGGCGAACGACGTCACCGAGGCCATCCGCAAGGCGGGCGAGAGCGCCAAGAAGAATATGGTGACCGTCAGCGTCGTTGACGGCACGATACCGCACGACGTCATCGGCCACTTCGGGGCCGGCAGGATCGTCCTGAAGCCGGCGGCCCCCGGTACCGGCGTCATAGCCGGCGGTCCGGCGCGGGCGGTGCTGGAATTGGCCGGCGTCCGCAATATATTGACTAAGTGTTTGGGGACGACCAACGCCCACAACGTCGTTAAAGCGACGCTCGACGGGTTGAAGCGGTTGAAGACGAGGGATCAGATCAGGGCGCTCAGGCAGATCGCCGTCGAATCGTGACGCGTTGAATTTTAAGGCGCGGTCTGAATTATAGGATTATCAAGGATTATAAGATTAAACGAAGGGTGTGCGTCAAAATGGCAAAAAAACTGAGAATCACGCAGGTTAAAAGCGCGATCGGCCGCCTGAAGAACCAAAAGGCCACCATCAAGGCTTTGGGCATCCGCAAGCTGAATCATACGGTTGAGCACGACGACAACCCTACGATTCGCGGGATGATAGGCGCCGTCAAACATTTAGTAACCGTAGAAGAGATCTAAATCGGGGAAGAGGCTGATAAAAAATGCTTAAAATGAACAACTTAAGACCGGCGCCGGGTTCCCACCGCGAGACCAAGCGGTTGGGCCGGGGCACGGCCAGCGGGCAGGGCAAGACCGGCGGCCACGGGAGCAACGGCGACAAGGCCCGCAGCGGCGCTTATCAGAAGTTTTACTTCGAGGGCGGCCAGACGCCTCTCACGCGCCGCATTCCGAAGGTCGGGTTTCACAGCCCGTTCAAGAAGGAGTATCAGATCGTAAACGTCGGCGCTCTCGAAGAGGCCGATTTGGGCGGTTCCGAAGTCACGGCCGAGGCGCTCCGCAAACTGGGGCTCATACATGAGGCGGGCAAGCCGGTTAAGATTTTGGGGACGGGCGAGTTGACAAAGGCGCTGGTGTTTCGGGTGAACGCTTATTCGAAATCGGCGAAAGAGAAGATCGAGAAAGCCAAAGGGAAAGCAGAGGTCGTTTAATCGTGCTTGATACCGTACGCAACATGTTCAAGATCGCGGAGCTGAGGAAGAAGATCTTCTTCACGCTCGCGATTGTTTTCATTTACAGGCTCGGCGGCCACGTGCCGACGCCAGGCGTGAACGCCGACGTGCTTAGGAACTTTATGTCGGCCAACATGGACGGGCTTTTCGGGCTGTACGATATGTTCGTGGGCGGCAACTTCGGCCGCTTCACGGTGTTCGCCCTCGGCATCATGCCGTACATCACGGCTTCCATCATATTGCAGCTAATGGGCACGATCTTCCCCTATTTCCACAAATTGCAGCGCGAGGGGGCGGAGGGGCGCAAGAAGCTGACGCAGTACACCCGTTACGGCACGGTTATCTTCGGCGCGATCCAGGCCGCCGGCATATCGATTTTCATATCGAGCATTCAGGACAACGGGGTGTCGGCCGTTATTCCGCAGATGAAGGGCTTTCTCTTCATGTTCACGACGGTCGTGTCTCTGACCACCGGCACGGTGATAACGATGTGGCTGGGCGAGCAGATTACGGCTCGCGGGATCGGGAACGGCATATCGCTGCTCATCTTTATAGGTATCGTGGCGAGGATACCGAATCAGATTCTCAACGAGGCCCAGCAGATAATGGTCGACAGGATGCACATAGCCAAGTCGCTCGCCATTTTCGCTGTGGTTGTGGCCGCCACGGTTGCGGTTGTGATAATGACACAGGCCATGAGGCGCATCCCCATCCAAACGCCTAAGAAGGTCGTGGGGGCTAAGATGTACGCCGGGCAGAATACGGTGCTGCCGCTGCGTCTTAATATGGCCGGCGTGATACCCATCATCTTCGCGTCGTCCATCATGACGTTTCCGGGCATGATAATAAGGAGCTTCGCCGGCGCGGATTCTTCGTTCATGGACGAGGTGTTCCGCTGGTTCAGGCCCGACGGGGCGGTTTATTCGATCCTTTTCGGATTGCTGATCGTGTTCTTCACCTATTTTTATACGGCGATAGTTTTCAATCCGGTGGATATAGCCGACAATTTGAAGAAGCAGGGCGGTTTCATTCCCGGCATCCGTCCGGGCAAGAAGACGGCGGAGTTCTTGGAGAACGTTTTGGCGAGGATCACGCTGCCCGGTTCTGTGTTTTTGGCGCTCATAGCGGTGCTGCCCATGCTGATTATGCGCGGGTTCGGCGGCGGTTTTTATTTTGGCGGCACGAGCATTTTGATCGTGGTGGGCGTGGCCTTGGATACGCTGCAGCAGTTGGAGTCCCATCTGCAGGCGCGTAATTACGAGGGCTTTATGAAGAAGGGGAGTTTGCGCGGGAGGAGATAGTTTTTTTCGCGCGCCGGCGCGGGTCAGGCGCGCGGAAATCGGGGAATATGGGAAAAAACGATTCTATACAAGTTGAGGGCACCATAACGGAGTCGCTGCCCAACGCGGCCTTCAAGGTGCTTTTGGAGAACAAGCACGAGGTGCTTGCGTATATTTCCGGGAAGATGAGGATGAATTACATAAAAATCCTGCCCGGCGATAAAGTATTGGTTGAGCTTTCGCCGTACGATTTGTCGAGGGGACGGATTGTCTATAGGTATAAATGATGTTTGATTTTTTGACGTATTGAGCGCAATGTCATTGCGGGCTTGACCCGCAATCTTTAAAGATAACGGATGTGTTGATTTTGATTTTACATAACAAAAAGGGCGTCAGATGAACAAAGAAGCTTCGACTTCAAGCGCGAAGAAGGTTAAGAAGAAGGCTCCGGCGGAGGGCGTGGCCCATGTCCGCGCCACGTTCAACAATACGATAGTGAACGTGACCGACACTAAGGGCAACGTCGTGGCATGGCATACGCCGGGCAAGGCGGGATTCAAGGGGTCGCGCAAGAGCACGCCGTATGCGGCGGGCGTGGCCGCCGAGGTTGTGGGCAAGGCGGCGTTCGACGCCGGGGTGCGCAAGGTCGAGGTGCATTTGCGCGGGGCCGGCAACGGGCGCGAGAGCGCGATAAGGTCGCTGGCGGCGGCGGGGCTCAAAGTCGTTTGCATAAAGGATTTTACGGCGGTGCCGCACAACGGGTGCAGACCGCCGAAGAGGCGCAGGGTCTGATTCTCGGTAAGCGGGGACGGTTGCAATAATTCGTTGGTTTTTGTCGTATAGTCGATATATAAACGCGGTGCAAGTTTTGAAATTCGCGGCGGTTTCGTTATAAACGATAAGAAAAGGGGTAATGTGTGGCTCGTGTAGCTGGAGTTGATATTCCGAATAACAAGCGCGTAGTTATCGCGCTGACTTACGTGTTCGGCATCGGCCGCGCCTCGGCGTCCGCTATTTTGGCTAAGGTCGGGATAGACGAGAGCAAGAAGGTTAAGGACATGAACGAGGATGAGCTCAATCGCATCCGCAGCGTGATCGACGCCGAGTATCAGACGGAGGGCAACCTTCGTTCCGACATCAGGATGAACATCAAGCGTTTGATGGACATCGGCTGCTATCGCGGGCTTCGTCACCGCAGGGGTCTTCCCTGCCGGGGGCAGCGCACGCGCACAAACAGCCGCACGCGCAAGGGGCCGCGCAAGACCATCGCCAATAAGAAGAAAGCGCCGGGCAAGTAACGGATCGAGGGGGTTGTTTCGCGGCGGCGCGGTCCCCCTTTTAAGATATAAGGAGAGTGAAAAGTGAAAGTCAGGGCTTCGGTTAAACCGATGTGCAACGGATGCAAGGTGATACGCCGCAGGGGTATCGTCCGCGTCATCTGTTCGAAGAACCCCAAGCATAAGCAGCGCCAGGGTTGATCGGCGTCGTCGTTTGTTGTTTGCGGGTGGCGTTTTTGGCAAATCGGCGCGGATGAAGCCGCCGGGACAAATTGTTCGGACGTCTGAAAGCCGTCCGAAAGAATAAAGAGTTAAGAGGAGATCGCGAATGGCAGTTTATCATGGTCCGAGGTGCCGTCAGTGCCGCAGGGAGGGCGTCAAGTTGATGCTGAAGGGCGAGCGGTGCGCTTCCGAGAAGTGCGCCGTGGAGCGCAGGCCTTTTCCCCCCGGAATGCGCACGACCAAGCGCAGGCGCTCCGCGACGGAGTACAACAATCAGTTGAGGGAGAAGCAGAAGATCCGCAGGATCTACGGCATTCTCGAGAAGCAGTTCAGCCTCTACTTCGAGATCGCCTCGCGGCAGAGCGGCGTGACGGGCGAGAACCTGCTTCGTCTTTTGGAGACGCGGCTCGACAACGTCGTTTACCGCTTGGGGTTCGCCCCGTCTCGGAGCAGCGCGCGCCAGCTCGTGCTGCACAACCACTTCACCGTCAACGGCAAGAAGGTGAACATCCCCTCTTACCGGCTTAAGGCGGGCGATTCGGTTGTCGTGAAGCCCAAGAGCGCGAACCTCGCGCTGATACACTCTTCCCTGAAGGCGATGAAAGAGACGCCGGATTGGTTGACCGTTGACAAGGTAAAGCTGACGGGGCAAGTCGTAAGAGTGCCTGAGCGTTCGTCGATTCCGGCCGACATTCAGGAGCAGCTCGTAGTTGAATTGTACTCCAGATAACAAAGGGGAGACCTGATACGATATGAAATGGAAGAGTTTATTGATGCCTAAGGGCATTAAGCTGGACAATCCAGAGGGTATCCCCAATTATTCGCGCGTGACTGTAGAACCGCTTGAACGCGGTTGGGGCCACACGGTGGGGAATTCGCTCCGCAGGATACTGCTCTCGTCGTTGCAGGGCGGCGCGGTGACGTCGGTGCGCATAGACGGCGCGCCGCACGAGTACTCCACGCTCGAGGGCGTGGCGGAGGATGTCACGGACATCATCCTGAACATCAAGCAGCTGCGCCTGAAGCTGCTGGCCGACGAGGACGTTACCCTCAGGCTTGAGGTTACGGGCAAGGGGGACGTGAAGGCTTCCGACATAGAGAAGAACTCCGGCGTGGAGATACTGAACCCGGATTTGCATATCGCGACCATCAATTCCGACGCGAAGCTCAATATAGAGATGCGCGTCTCGGACGGGCGCGGGTACGTGGCCGCCGAACAGAACAAGCGCGAGGACGATCCGGTAGGGACGATCCCCATCGACTCGATCTTCTCGCCTGTGACGAAGGTCAACTACGTGGTGGAGAACACCCGCGTAGGCCAGCGCACGGACTTCGACAAGATTATCTTTGACATTTGGACGGACGGCAGCATCTCGGTCGAGGACGCCGTCGGTTACGCGGCCAAGCTGCTGTACGACCATCTCGAAGTGCTCATCAACATCGAGGGCGACTTCCTGCCCGTAGAGGAGAAGGTGCGCGACGAGAAGGCGGAGAAGCTCAAACAGCTGCTTAAGATGAAGGTGGACGAATTGGAGCTTTCGGTGCGTTCGAACAACTGTCTGCGCGCGGCGAACATCGTATACCTCGCCGACTTGGTGAAGAACCAGGAGGCCGATATGCTGAAGTACAAGAATTTCGGCAGAAAGTCTTTGGTGGAGCTGAACGCGGTGCTTACCAATATGGGTTTGACCTTTGGAATGGATGTGGAAAAGATCATGGGTACCGGCGAATAGCCGTTATTCCGGTTCCGTTAATTATCAATACAAACAACATAAAGAAGAAGGCCGTATCATGCGTCACTTAGTATCAGGGCGGAAGCTCAACCGCTCCGCTTCCCATCGCAGGGCGATGCTCTCCAATTTGGCCGTGTCTATTTTAGACAAGGAGCGGGTCACCACCACGCTTGCCAAAGCCAAAGAGGTGCGCGGCGTCGTAGAGCGTATGATTACCTACGGCAAGAAGGGCGATCTCCACGCGAGGCGTCTCGCCGCTTGCCGCATCAACGACGAATCGGTGCTCAAAAAGCTCTTCAGCGACATAGCCCCCGGCTACAAAGAGCGCAACGGCGGCTACACGAGAGTGCTGAAGACCGAAGACCGCAAAGGCGACTGCGCCCCCATGGCGATAATAGAGCTTGTCGGCCGCGGGCACAACGACGCCGTGAGAAAGAAGGGCGGCGCCAAAAAGAAGACGGCGAAACCCAAAACCGCAACGCATACGGCGGCCAAGACCGAAGAGTCCGCCGAACCGCAAGCGCAGGAATCCGCCGAGACGAAAGAATAAGAGATTATTGTAGGGGGCGGCTGTCATCGGCCGCCCTTTTAACATATCCAACCGAAAGGACCCGTACCATGGCCGTAAGCTACAAAGACCTCGGTTTAGTCAACACAAAGGACATGTTCGCGAAGGCGTTTAAAGGCGGCTACGCCATTCCCGCCTACAACTTCAACAACATGGAGCAAATACAGGCTATAATCACGGCTTGCGGGAAGTCGAATTCCCCCGTGATTATGCAGGTGTCGAGCGGCGCGCGCAAGTACGCCAACGCGACCCTTCTGCGCTACATGGGTCAAGGCGCCGTGGCTATGGCCCGCGAGCAGGGTTTCAACATACCCATCGCGCTGCACCTCGATCACGGCGACACGTTCGAGCTCTGCGTCCAGTGCATAGAGACCGGCTTCTCCTCGGTGATGATCGACGGTTCGCACCACCCTTACGACAAGAATGTCGAGCTGACGAGGAAGGTCGTCGATTACGCCCACAAGTACGACGTCACGGTCGAGGGCGAGCTCGGCGTGCTGGCCGGCATCGAGGACGAAGTGTCGGCGGCTGAGTCGAAGTACACGCAGCCCGACCAGGTTGAGGATTTTGTCAAGAAGACGGGCGTCGATTCTTTAGCCATATCCATAGGCACCTCGCATGGCGCGTTCAAGTTCAAGCCCGAGCAGTGCACCAAAAACGCCGACGGCGTATTGGTGCCGCCTCCCTTACGTTTCGACATATTGGAAGAGATTGAGAAGCGCATCCCCGGCTTCCCCATCGTGCTCCACGGATCAAGCTCCGTGCTGCCCGAGTACGTAAAAATAATAGAGGAGTGCGGCGGCCACCTTAAAGCGGCCGTAGGCATCCCCTCAGAGCAGCTTCGCAAAGCCGCCAAGTCTGCGGTCTGCAAGATCAACATCGACTCCGACGGCCGTCTCGTCCTAACCGCGATCATCCGCAAAGTCTTCAAGGAGTCCCCGTCCGAGTTCGACCCGAGAAAGTACCTCGGCCCGGCCAGGGAAGAGCTTGTCAAGATGATGATCGACAAAAACGAGAATGTCTTGGGCAGCGCAGGCAAGGCTTGATTCATATATGTAGACGGGGTTTATTCAATGCGATGTAAGGGCGGCCCTGTTCGGCCGCCCTTTTTTGTTGATACGTTATATTGCCACATTAAAGAAAGGCGCATCGTCATGCCGTTTCCGAAAGATTTTGTTTGGGGCGCCGCCACCGCCGCCTACCAAGTAGAGGGCGCCGCGTTTGAAGACGGCAAGGGTTTGGGCATTTGGGACGTCTTCTGCCGCCGCCCCAACGCTATCTGGCAGGGCCACACCGGCGAGACCGCCTGCGGCCACTATCACCGCTATCTCGAAGACGTCGGCATAATGAAAGATCTCGGCCTCAACGCCTACCGGATGGAGATCGCCTGGCCCCGCGTCGTCCCCGACGGCGTCGGCCCCGTCAACCCAAAGGGTCTCGACTTCTACGACAAGCTCATAGACGCCCTGCTCGCCGCCGGCGTCGCCCCGTGGGTCACGCTATACCACTGGAACCTCCCCCAAGCGTTGCAGCGGCGCGGCGGGTGGATGAACCCCGATTCCTCCAAGTGGTTCGCCGATTTCGCGGCTGTAGCCGTTGACAAGTTTTCCGACCGCGTGACCGACTGGATGACGGTCAACGAGCCGCAGGTGGTCATCAACCACGGCATGTTCACCGGCGTTCACGCCCCCGGTTTAAAGCTCACGATTGGCGAGGCTCTCGCCGCCGGCCACAACCTGCTTTTGGCGCACGGCCGCGCCGTTTCCGTAATAAGGGGCGGGGCTAAGTCTCCCGCGTCCGTCGGTTTCGCGCCGGTGGGCTGGCTGCGCCGTCCGGCAAGCGACGACCCGCGCGACATTGACGCGGCGAGAACCGCTTCCTTCGAGGTTGACCCCGCGACGCTGTGGAACAGCGCGTGGTGGCTGGATCCGGTCTATTTGGGAAATTATCCGCAACAGGGGCTGGAGGCTTACGGCAAGGACGCGCCGAAATTTACGGACGAGGATATGTCAATAATCTCGCAGGAATTGGACTTTTTCGGAGTCAACATATACACGGGCGCAGCCGTCAAAGCCGGCGCGGACGGGCGGGCGGAATTGGTTCCGAATCCGGTCGGCCATAGGATGAACAGTTACGACTGGCCTATCGTCCCCTACGTGCTTTACTGGGGCGGGAAGTTTTTTTACGAGCGTTACAAGAAGCCGTTGGTCATAACGGAGAACGGCACGTGCATAACCGAGTGTCTGTCGAAGGACGGGCGCGTGCATGACCCGCAGAGGACGGAGTTCATCGCCGATCACTTGGAGCAGGTCGAGAGGGCGATCGGGGAGGGGGTGCCGTACAAAGGTTATTTCTACTGGAGCTTGTTAGACAATTTCGAGTGGCATTGGGGGTACAAGTACCGGTTCGGGCTGGTGCACGTGGATTTCGAGACGGGGAAGAGGACGGTGAAGGATTCCGGGTTTTATTTTGCGGAGAGGGCGCGGCGCAGTCAATGCAAATAGGCGTTAATTAAAACTCCGCCCCCAATGAGAAATAATTTATAGGCGGACGCGACAGGCCGCGGAAATCCGTGGGCCATCCTCTGTCGTAGCGCAGAACGAAGATTCCCAGGTTGGCCCGCATTCCGAAGCCGTATCCGGCGGCGATTCCCGGCGGGAGGGGCGAAAGGCTTTTGTCCTCCTCCGCGCCTGTCCAGGCGTATCCGGCATCCATGAACAGCGCGCCGTTTATGTAGCGGATCATCATTGGGATAGGCCAGACTGTGGATATTTCGCGGATGAAGGGGAAGCGGAATTCCGAGTTCATCAACAGCACGCGGTCGCCGGCGAGGTCGAAGTAGTTCCAGCCGCGCAGGGGGGAGACGATGCTTGAGTAGTAGCTGTAGCCGATGTTTTGGTTGTAGTTGTCGACGTTGACGTTGTAGTTGAACCAGTATTCGCTGCCGCCTAAGAAGTACCTTCTCGCGGCTTTGCCGCCGCCACCCAGACCCGCGCTCGCGCCCAGAACCAAACGGTTCGCCCAGACGTAGCGTCTGAATATGTGCGTATAGTGACGGATGTCGATGTCGCCGGATATGTACGCCTCGTCGGTCAGCGCCAGCGGCGGGGCGAGCTGCACCGAGGCGGAGGCGCGTATGCCGGCGAGCGGGCCGGTTATGCCCCAGAGGATGTTGTCGAAAACGAGGCCGAGGCTCGCCGAGAGGGCGTTTTTCTCGACCGCCGTGTCTTTGGAGAGCGATTCGCGCCGTATGTGGCGGCCGGATAAGCCGAAGTCGGCGCGCGAGAAGACGGAGAACGGGTAGCTGAGCCCCAGCACGCCGCCCGTTTCAAGGTCGTGGAAGTAGCGGCGGCTGAAGAGGCCGTCGTAGCTGTAGTATTTGTAGTAAAACCCGCCTATCATCATGTTGACGCGGTGTTTGAGGTACTCGTAGGAGGCGAATATCTGCGCGTAGTCGTCTATGTCTATCTGAAGGTCGCCGGCTAAAGTGATCCGGTGGTCGCCCATTATGTCGCTGAACGAGACGGCGGCTTGGCCGGAGGCGCCGCTGTAGGTGCTCACGCCGAGGCCGAAGATCGCAAGGTCGGGAGTGAAGCGCAGAGCGTAGGGTTTGGATTTGGGGATAGAGCCGGCGGGAGCTTCCGAGGCGAAAGCCTTCATAAAGGCGGCCTCCGCCGAATCGTTGATAACGGCGCGCGCGTCTCGGCGGCCCGTCCCGCCGATGTCGGAGTCGCGGTTAGGCGCGGCCTCCGCCGAATCGCCGGCGCGGACGCCGTTGTCGGCGGAAACAACCCTCTTGAAGAACGGTATCGACGGGTCGGCCTCGTGCCGCGCCCACGCGGTCGGCGTCAAAGCGGTGTCGCCCAAAGTCTTCTCCAAAGGCTTCGCCATCCTCCAGACGTTCCAGGATTGGTTCATGAACAGGTCGAAGACTATGGCCGACCCGTCGGCCGCCCAGTCGGGATTCGCGCACTTGCCGGCGTAGTCGGTGAGCGGGCGCGGCTTCCCGGGATTGCCGACGCTGTCTATATATAGATTGTCGATCCCGTTCCGGTCGGAGACGAAGACGAACCGCGACCCGTCGGGCGAAAAGGCGGGCTGCCTGTCGCTCCACTCCGTTTCGGTCAGCAGCCGGCAGCCG
>Ga0268262_10004033_pt1 | contig 15418 bp, 12 predicted proteins | sample TergutNc150P3_FD_190354 | JGI IMG/M metagenome (GOLD analysis project Ga0268262, IMG submission 190354) | Nasutitermes corniger P3 segment gut microbial community from laboratory colony in Florida, USA - Nc150 P3 (SPAdes) (version 2) | ecosystem: Host-associated > Arthropoda: Insects >... | reverse complement strand
CTAATCCGGAGAGAGAGGGATTTGAACCCTCGGTACCCTTCCGGGTACACACGACTTCCAATCGTGCACCTTCGGCCGCTCGGTCATCTCTCCAATAAAAACCCTTCGAATCCCCCAATTTGTTTCCAGCATAAATGGGATTCGCCTTCCGGTATTCGGCATCCCTTCGAATCCCCAATTGGTTCTCAGCACGGAGCAGGGGGGATTCGAACCCCCGGAACCCTTACGAGTTCAATGGTTTTCGAAACCATCTCCTTCAACCGCTCGGACACCGCTCCAGAAAAGCAGCCCGTAAGGGCTGTTTTTTAATAATGTAACACGAGCCGGCGCAGGACAATGTATCACCGTCGAATATACAGGCAACCTTTAGGTTGCCGTATGCGCCGCTCCTGTAGTTCCAACGAATTAATGTACTATACCTTACAAAGACTTTTAGTGTAAAGGGAATAAAAAGCAAATAGCAAATATCAAATAATAAAGAAAAGAACAGAGAATAAAGTAAAAAGTACTCATCGTTGAGAAGATCTATTCATTTTACGCAAAAAGCGCTACGATACCCCATTGTATGAAATTTACGGACCTAAACCTGCACCCCGACCTTGTGCGGGGGTTGAACGAGGCGGGGTATATTACATGTATGCCTGTCCAGGAACAGGTGCTTGAACACGCTTTTGGAGGCCAGGATCTTTATGTCCAGTCGCAGACCGGGACGGGAAAGACGGCGGCTTTTTTGGTTGTAATTTTTCAGCGGCTCCTTACCGAGGATATGCTGGCCGGAAAGAAGGCAATCATCATGGCGCCTACCAGGGAGCTTGCGGTTCAGATTGAAGAAGAGGCAAAACTAATCGGCAAATACCTGCCTTTTAAAATCGGGAGTTTTTACGGCGGGGTGGGGTATACCCAGCAGACGGCCATGCTCAAGGACAACGTGCAGATCATGGTTGGCACTCCCGGTCGCGTGCTGGATCTGAACCAGAGCGGGCAGATGAACCTGATGGACATCGCGTTCCTGATTCTGGACGAAGCGGATCGTATGTTCGATATGGGGTTTTACCCCGACCTTAGAAAGCTCATTCGCAGGGTTCCTCCGGCGGACAGGCGTCAAACCATGCTGTTCAGCGCAACCCTCAACGCGTGGGTAAAAAACCTCGCCTGGGAATACACGAGGAACCCCTTCGAAATCGCAATTGAGCCGGAGACGGTAACAGTGGAGGAAGTGGAGCAGATTCTTTACCATGTATCTTCAAACGACAAGATGAAGCTGCTTCTGGGTATTTTTAAACGCGAGAATCCTGAGAGCGCTGTTATTTTCTGCAACACAAAGCGTTACGCGGAGATTGTGGCAAAGCGGCTAAGGTTAAACGGATTTAATTGTGAATTTATCATGGGGGATCTGCCCCAGAAAAAGCGCTTAAAGATAATTGACGATATAAAAGCGGGAAAGCTTCACCTGCTTGTCGCTACCGACGTTGCGGCAAGGGGTCTGGACATCGAAGGCCTCGCGATGGTGGTGAACTACGATCTTCCCAACGAAACAGAAAATTACGTTCACCGCATAGGCCGTACCGCCAGAGCGGGAAAAACCGGCAAAGCTGTAACCCTTGCCAGCGAGCAGGACGTTTACGCGCTGCCCGGGATAGAGCGTTACATAGGCCGTAAAATCCCTTCCGAGACCGTGACGGTTGAGCTTTTTGCCGAAGACAAAAGCGAAGGCAAGCACATCCACACGGAGTTTTACGAGGAGCGCGGCGGCCATAGCCATAGAACCGAAGGTAGACCTGGCGATCATTCACGGCGCAAAGGCAGCGGCGGCATAAATGCCGGAGGCATAAAACATGACGCAAGCCGCCATGTCAGGAAAGACCACCACATCTCTATGGAACAAAAACGGGGTGAAAAGAAAAACAGGGCAGGAGAACAGGGCCGGAGTTTTCAAAATCCGCCAAATGATTTCATAAAAGGCATAAAGCTTTCGGAGCTTTCACTTGAAGAACGGATGGCCTATTACAAGCAGAAGTATGACAAAAGCGTAAAAATCGGCGGCAGTAAAACTGCTGATGGTGGTTCAAAAAAAATAGAGCTAGTAAAGCCGGAACATAAAAAATCAAAAGCCCCATCTCACCGGAAACAAAAAAAACACAAGCCAGCTAAACCGCAACCCAACGTGGAGAGTACTGGTGTTTCTCAGCCAGCGGCAGTAGATCAGAAACAGCAAGCTCCAAAAAAGGGAATCCTGTCCCGGCTTCTTAGTGTGTTTAAAAAATGATAACCGTTACCGATCTCAGCCTTGGTTTTGGGGAACGAAACCTTTTTAAAGACGTAAACCTGAAATTCACCCCCGGTAACTGTTACGGAATTATCGGGGCTAATGGCGCTGGTAAGTCCACTTTCCTGAAAATCCTCGCGGGGGAAACTGAGCATGACAAAGGCGAAGTTTCCATAAGCAAGGGGGAAAGGATTGCCGTGCTTAAGCAGGATCATTTCGCTTTTGACAGCAACTCAGTGCTTGAAACTGTGGTAATGGGTTTCGACAAGCTTTACAAAATTCAAAAAGAAAGGGAAGAGATTTACGCCAAGGAAGATTTTTCAGAAGCGGACGGGCTCAGGGCAAGCGAGCTTGAGGCGGACTTCGCTGAACTTGGTGGCTGGGAGGCGGAAGCCCAGGCGGGGCAGCTCCTTTCGGGCCTGGGCATTGACGAAGCGGATCATGGAAAGCTCATGGCGGAACTTGACGAAAACCGCAAAGTTCGTGTGCTTTTGGCGCAGGCTTTGTTCGGCAATCCTGAAATACTGCTTTTGGACGAGCCGACAAACGGCCTCGATCTTGAATCGATTTCCTGGCTTGAAGAATTCTTGATGGACTTTCCAAACACGGTGATTGTGGTTTCACATGATCGTCATTTTCTTAACTCGGTGTGTACACATATCTGCGATATAGACTTTGGCAGGATTACCCTTTATTCGGGGAATTACGATTTCTGGTACCAGATGAGCCAGATGCTCCAAAGGCAGGCAAGGGATCAACAAAAGAAGAACGAGGAGAAAGCAAGGGAGCTTCGGGAGTTTATCCAGCGCTTTGCCAGCAACGCCAGTAAGAGCAGGCAGGCTACAAGCCGCAAAAAAGTTTTGGAAAAGCTCGACCTGGAAAACGTGCATGTAACGAGCCGGAAATTTCCTTACGCGGGTTTTAAGCCCGGCAGGGAAATTGGCAATAATGTGCTACGCGTTGAAAAAATTTGCTACAATTTTGAAGGCGCCCAGCTTCTAAAAGACTTCAGCCTGACTGTAGGCCGGAAAGACAAAATCGCCTTTGTGGGAATCGAGCATGTTTCCAAGTCCGCTGTTTTTGATATCATCGCCGGTGCAAAAAAAGCCGATTCGGGGGATTGCTACTGGGGCCAGACCGTAAGCTTTTCCTACTTCCCAAAAGAGAACTCATCTTTTTTTGATTCCACCCTTTCGATAACCGACTGGCTCAGGCAATTTTCGGACGACGAAGACGAAACGTACATACGCAGCTTTCTTGGGCGTATGCTGTTCTCCGGTGACGAGGCGCTGAAGCCGGTCAATGTCCTTTCAGGCGGCGAAAAAGTCCGCTGTATGCTGGCCAAAATGATGCTTTCCGGGGCCAACGTGCTGATCCTTGACGAGCCGACCAACCACCTCGACCTTGAAGCCATCACCGCCCTTAACCAGGGACTGGAGGCGTTCCCCGGCGTGATCCTTTTTAACTCCCACGATCACGAGTTCATCAACTCAATCGCGAACCGGATCGTCGAAATAATCCCCGGAAGCGAAAACGCCCCCGGCGCGGTCATCGACCGGATGATGCTGTTCGACGATTACCTGAAAGATGACTCGGTGAAACAGATGCGCGCCGCCGCCTATCACCATGTGGAAAGGTTAAGAATTTAGCGCCTGAATAACCTCATTCCATCCATAAAGACGCAGTCGGTACCGCAATCAAACTATCGCTGTATTTTATGGTTCTGTCGCCGGAATACAGTACAATTCCGATATATGGCTTTTTATTTTTGATTATATTGTCCCTGAACCATTCAGATGGGGCAAAATCTCCACGTGACACATTGTGCCCAGCTTTGACTTCTATACCCAAAAGCGCGCCGTCATCGCGTTCCACAATAAAGTCTATCTCGCGTTTTTCCCTGTCCCTGTACTGATAAAGCGAATACTTGCTTTCCAGATCGACTTGCGCCGCCAGTTCCTGAAATACAAAAGTTTCCATAAGCGTGGTTTTACCTGCCTGACGCGCACCGGATACAATGACTATCCTTCGATTATCCAGCGCACTTTTCAAATTCGTTGCCAGCCAACGGGGATACTTTTCGCTCATAAGTGCCTGCTTTTTTTGCTCCCGCATTAATTATAATAGAAGGCCCGCAACCAAAGGGGAAATAACGGGTATACTTGCCGCTGGATATAGTTCGCTTTATTATAGCACTAATGAAAACCATCTATCTGGCAGGCGGCTGTTTCTGGGGAGTAGAGAAGTACCTCTCGCTGGTACAGGGGGTTGTCTCCACGTCGGCAGGCTATGCCAACGGGCGCACGGAGAACCCTTCCTACGAAGAAGTCTGCAAAAACGGAACCGGTCATGCCGAGGCTGTTAAATGCGAATACGATCCGTCGAAGATAAGCCTTTGCTTTCTTCTGGAGCTATTCTACGATGCGATAGATCCGACATCTCTGAACCGCCAGGGCGGCGATGCCGGAACGCAGTACCGCACCGGCGTCTATTACACCGACGATGCAGACAAAAAAGTCATTCTCGATTCTATTGCGCTTTTACAGAAGAAATATGACAAGCCTGTCGTAATTGAGGTAAAGCTCCTGGAAAACTTTTACAACGCGGAAGAGTATCATCAGAAATACCTGGATAAAAATCCGGCCGGTTATTGCCATATCGGCAACGCGAAATTTGCCAAAGCTCGTCTGGCTGTTATGTCGTCAAATGATAGCTCTGTTCAATAGCCCGTATCTGCCTGTAAAGCGTTTCGTTTACCGGCACGGGGATGCCGTGTTTTCTGCCAAGTTCTGTCACGGTTAGGCTGAACATTTCAACTTCGGTCTTTCGTTTTGCCAATACGTCCTGACACATGGAAGTGAAGCCTGCGGGGTTCAGGCTGGTCACCGTATTAACCCAGCTTTTTACATCCTCTTCGCCAAGGTCGATGCCTTCAGCGTTGGCAACGGCAACTACTTCCCGCGCAGTAGCATCGATTAGGTCGCGGGCTTCCGGTATTTCGTTCGGGCCGCCCTTGTTCGAGATCGCGCCGTAGGGCAGGCGGAGTACAGCGGTAACCTGGTTGACGCCGACGTTTAGCATGAACTTATACCACAGCGAGCGTTTCATATTTGCTTCCAGTTTATACGCTACGCCTGCCCGATCGAAAAATTCCGCAATCGCCTGTTCCTTTTCTCCGTTTCTTCCGTCACTATCCCCGAAGTGTATGATGCCCTTCCGGGTGAAGTTTGTTTCCTCAGCTTTGTGAAAAGCGTCGGTGCCAAGGATCATGGCAAGGGGAAGCCGTTCCCGCCCGAGTTTCGCGCCGATTATTTCCTCGCTAGAAATGCCGTTGAGGAGCGACAGAATAATGGTATCTTTATCCACCGAGGGAGCGATGTCTTCGATAACCTGATTTAAATGATAAAATTTGCAGGCTACAATGATGAGGTCAGACTTTTTTTCCTGAGCAAAACGAAAATCCGGTTTGTTGCCGTTTACCATCAGCCCGTTTTTGCGATACCGCTCAAGGCGCTCTCCCTTCGCGAGAATGGAAATACATGCGGGATCGTAATTGTAAATGGTTTCCGCTACGGTAAGGCCGACTGCCCCGGCTCCGGCCAGCAACACCGAATTTATTTTCATGGGCTTTATCTTAGCATGAAGTTGGGGTCTTTGCCCATCTTGGTCATTTTTTTCATCATGACCTTCATCTTCTCGAATTTTTTTAGGAGGCGGGCTACTTCCGCGACGGAAGTGCCGGAGCCGCGTGCAATGCGGGCGCGGCGCGAAGGCCCGATGATAAGGTGGTTTGCCCGCTCCTTGCGGGTCATGGATGAAAGGATGGCTTCCTGGCTTTTAAGCTCCGCCTTGTCGATGTCTTCTTCGCTTATCTGGCCCGCCATGCCGGGGATCATGCTCAGCATGGATTTTAAAGAACCCATCTTTTTCACCGAGCGGATCTGCTGAAGCCAGTCCTCAAGTGTTAGGGTTTCCTTTTCTATCTTTTTCTGGAGGGCAAGGGCTTCTTTTTCGTCGATGACTTCCTGGGCTTTTTCTACCAGCGAGACTACGTCGCCCATGCCCAGAATTCGCCCGGCTGCCCTGTCGGGATGAAAGGGTTCAAAATCTTCGGGTTTTTCGCCTGTTCCCACAAATTTTAAGGGCTTGCCGGTAATTGTTTTAAGAGAGAGGGCTGCGCCGCCCCTTGTGTCGCTGTCGAATTTGGTCAGCACAACTCCGGTAAGGCCGATTTTTTCGTCAAAGGCCTTGGCGATGTCCACCGCGGACTGGCCGGTCATGGCGTCCGCAACGAGGAGAAGCTCGTCCGGTTTTGCCGCTTCCTTTAGCCGCCCAAGCTCGTCCATCATGTGTTCGTCAATTTGCAGGCGTCCGGTAGTGTCGACAATCAGAGTGTCAATTAGGTTTTTCTTTGCCCAGTCAAGCGCGCCGCGGAAGACCTTTACCGGATCGCTCGCCCCTTCTTCCTTGTAAACAGGTACGCCTGTCTGAGCCGCCAGGAGCGTCAACTGCTCCACGGCGGCGGGGCGGATAAGGTCGCAGGCCGCAAGCAGGGGTTTCCGCCCTTCTTTTTTGAGCCGCAGCGCCAGTTTGGCTGAACTGGTGGTTTTCCCCGAGCCCTGGAGCCCGAGCATCAACACCACCGAAATGGTATCCGGGCCTTTTAACCTCAATTCCTGCGCGGAACGGCCGTCGGGGCCTTTCGCGGTCTCTCCCAGAAAAGAAACGAGCTTGTCGTGAACGATCTTGGTGAACTGCTGTCCGGGATCCACCGAGCGCAGGACTTTCTCGCCCTTTGCCTCCTCGATGGTAGAGTTAACAAACCTGCGGACTACGCGGAGGTTTACATCCGCTTCAAGAAGGGCCATTTTGATGGCCTCAACAGCGTCGTCAATGTTCTTTTCGGTGATTGTGGATTTTCCAGCCACAAAGCGGAAAGCGTCGGAAATTTTTTCTGTCAGCTTGTCAAACATGGGATGATTTTAGCCCAATTTTCGCTTTATGGAAAAGAGCCTGGAATACAACGAGAGCTATGTAAAGCCTGAATTATCCAATGTAAGATTTTAGCCCTGGAGACAAATTGTATTTTTTCATTATTTTTAGTATATTTTTATTATGGCAGGTTTATTTGTAGGTCGTACCTATTTTCTCAAAAATGGCCAAGGCAGCCCGTATGGGCTGTTTATTTTTTTTCTTTAGAGAGGTAAAAGAATGAAAAGAACCGGTATTATCTTGTTGGGTCTTTTATTCTGCGCGACGATGGTTTTCGCCAGCGGGGGAAGCCAGAGTAGCTCCGGAAGCAGCAGCGGCAAGGAAATTTTGCTGGTCAGTGGAAAGATTGAAATTGACGCAGCCTTAAAAAACTACGCTACTGTATATCAAAGGCAAAGCGGCGTAAAAGTCACTGTGAGGAGCTTTGGCGGCGATAACGACTATGGTACAAGTCTTACAGCGCTGTTAAATTCCGGAACGGAACCTGATATTTACACTATGGGAGACAGAAACGATTACGAAGTCGCCAAACGTTCAGGCAGGCTCACTAATCTTTCCAGCGAGCCCTGGGTAAGAGACACCGATGTCGCATACGTTGATCCGGCGAACGGCCAGGTTGTCGGTTTCCCCACCGCTATTGAAGGCTGGGGGCTGGGCTACAATAAGGCGCTCCTGACAAAGGCCGGGATCGATCCCAAAACCCTGACAAATGTCGCAGCCATCAAAGCCGCGTTCGAAAAAATTGATTCCATGAAAGCCCAGCTTGGCATCGATGCCGTTGTTTCAATGGTAGCCGGGCCCACCATGACCTGGGTAACCGGGCTTCACGGCGTCAACGCGTACCTTGCGCTTGGTCTTCCGTACAACAATTCAAAAAAGTATCTTGATATGATGCTTAATGGCCAGGTTGATAGCGCCCGTCTTACCAAGTACGCGGAATACTACAACATGATTTTCAGGTATTCCAACAGGAATACCCTGCTCACAGGCGGCTATGATCAGCAGCTCGGCGATTATGCTATCCAGAAGACGGTATTTATCCATCAGGGTAACTGGACCGACCCGACTTTCAAGGATCTTGGAGTTACCTTTGAGATGGGCTATATCCCCCACGCCTTCCTTGACGAGAACACCGACGGCATTTTTGTCGCGGCGCCTTCATGGTACATCGTGAATGCCAGATCAAATAACGTCGACGAAGCAAAGAAATTCCTCACTGCCATGGCCACCACTCCGGAAGGACATGACTACATGGTGAACAAGGCCGGGATGGTCCCCGCTTTCAAATCAGTTAAACTGAACCCCTCAGGGCAGTTTTCAAAGGCCGTCCAGGAATGGACAGCCGCCGGCAAGATCTATGCATGGCAGCAGAACGAAATGCCCGATGGCTTTGGAATGCAAACCCTGGGCCCGATATTTGCTCAAATGGCTGCCGGTCAGATTGACGTACAGGGCTTTGTAAGGTTGTTTACACAGGCGGTTGCGACCATCAAGTAAGATTTGTAAAATTTTCTTCTCTATGGTATAATTCCGGTATGGGCGGTGAAAAGCCGCCCATACCTATTTGGAGGTATTATGGGTAAAAAAACGTATAAGCCCGCAAATCTAAGAAACACCCCATTGTTTTTTCTGTTTCTGGCTCCGGCGGCCTTCGCTTTTATAATGGTAATCATAATTCCGTTTATAATGGGGATATATTATTCTTTTACCGACTGGAACGCGATAACGGGTACGGAAGTAAAATGGCTAGGGATGCGGAATTACCTTGCGATTATGGTGGACATAACTTTTCTCCACTCGTTTTTGATTACCACAGTGTACGCCTTTTTTAACATCCTTGTTCTGAATGTCGTTGCGTTTTTTCTGGCACTTTTGGTAACGAGCAAGATCAGGCATACCGGCATTTACCGTTCCGGGTTTTTCCTGCCGAACATTATCGGCGGCCTTATTTTAGGCTATATTTGGCAGTTCATATTCAACAACGCCATACCTTCTTTCGGGAGCGCGATTGGATTTACATGGCTCAAAGAAAATCAGTTTCTCGCCCACCCGTATTTGGCGCTTCTGGCAATTATTATTGTCGGTACATGGCAGTATGCGGGCTATATAATGATGATTTACGTGGCAGCCATACAGACCATTCCTGATTCGCTCATAGAAGCGGCGGAAATTGACGGGGCGAATTACGGGCAGAGGCTCAGGCATGTAATGATCCCCATGATCATCCCGGCTTTCACGGTTTCAATGTTTCTTACCCTAATAAATTCTTTTAAGCAATTTGACGTAAACTACTCTCTCTCCAACGGCGGGCCTTCGGGTATGTTTATGGGCAGGGCGCTGCTGACCAATGAATTTCTGGCGCTTAACATCTACAACACGGCTTTCAAGTACCGTCAGCTCGCCCAGGGGCAGGCCAAGGCTATTATTTTCTTTATTGTGATTACGGTTATTTCATTGATACAAGTGCGTTACAACAAGCGAAAGGAGATTGAAATGTAATGAAAAAGAACAATATTCCCATAGGCCTGGAAATTACCGCAATCGTGATTTTTGTGCTCTACATGATACCATTTGCAATTGTGCTGATAAATTCATCAAAGCCTACGCTTAAAATCATCATGGACCCACTGGCCTTTCCTGAGAACCCAGCGCAGCTTTTTGAAAACATCAAAACGGTAATAACAAGCCCCAATGTCCGTTATCCGTCGTCATTCGTTTCTTCGGTTATCATAACGGTGTTTTCGCTGGCTCTTCTCGTGTTGATATCATCCATGGGGGCATGGATTTTGGTGCGTACCAAGACCTTTCTCTCCAGCGTGATTTTTATGGTCTTTGTGGGGGCCATGGTAATACCTTTCCAGGTGGTAATGTTTCCTTTAATTTCCTGGTTCCATCTTGTCGAAGTTAAACTCGGGATCGTTAATACTCCGTTCAAGCTGCTGCAAAATTATCCCGGAATTATTTTGGCGTACATGGGCTTTGGCTCGTCCCTCTCGATATTTCTTTTCCACGGTTTTATCAAATCGATTCCTTTTGAGCTTGAGGAGGCCGCCACTATCGACGGTTGTTCGAGGGCGGGAATTTTCTTTAGGATAATTTTCCCGATTCTCACGCCGATCACCGTTACCGTAACCATCCTGAACGGTATATGGATTTGGAACGATTACCTTCTGCCTCTTTTGGTTCTCGGTTCCAGCGCCGAGGTACAGACGCTGCCGCTGGCCGTAGCGGGTTTTGTCGGCTCGTTTGTTAAAAGGTGGGATTTAATTCTAACCTCTACAATGTTGACGATGCTGCCGGTCATCATTATCTTCCTGATTTTGCAAAAATACATTATCAAGGGCATGGTGGAAGGTTCAATCAAGAGCTAATGTGATTCCACGGTTACGACATCAACGATTACCGCGCCATCAATTCCCGAATTCGGGATGATGGCGTGTTTTAAATGCCTTTAAGGTCAATGGCAGGCGCACCAAAGGCAAGCAACGCTTTTTGCAGTTTTTTCAAATTTTTTCTGTGATGAATGTCTGGATTTTAAACCTCACTTTAGTTATCTTAAACCAATGGAAACCAATAACGCTTTCTCCCGCTTTATCGGTGATTTTCTTGACAGCGAACTTGCCGAAAAAGCGGGGATCATCGAGATACGAATAGGCGCTTCCGCCCCTGTCCATTTTAGCGCTTCATTCCCCTGGCCTGCCGCTTCCATCATTGGCGGGCTAAAGTACGATTCACGAAACATAATGCCGGGGGATCTTTACTTCGCGTTGCCGGGTTTGCACATGGACGGCCATGATTTTATTTCGCACGCTGTTGATCACGGGACTCCGGCGGTGGTCTACCAAAAGGAATGTGCCGAATTCCGCGATGGGGTTGTTTATATAAAGGTAAAAGATTCCCGCTTTGCGATGTCCCCAATGGCGGATGCTTTTTATGGTTTCCCTTCCCGCAAGATGGCAGTTATCGGCGTTACAGGCACCGAGGGGAAAAGCACTACCGTGTACCTTATCTACCAGCTCCTCAAACTGCTGGGGAAAAAAGCCGCTTTCATTTCTACGGTTCAGCACGGGGACGGCCTGACAGAAAAGTGGAACAGCGAGCACCAGACTACGCCGGAAGCCGTAACGCTTCACCTTCTTTTGGCACAGATGCTGAAAAACGGAGCGGAGTTTGCCGTGCTGGAATCAAGCTCACACGGGCTTTCCAGAAAAACCAACCGCCTTGGGAACGTTGATTTTGATGTTGGGGTGATGACCTGCGTAACGCACGAGCATCTGGAATTCCACGGAACCTGGGAGCAGTACCGCAGCGACAAGGCGGAGCTTTTCCGCGCTCTGGACGTTTCGCCTTCCGCGCACAGGAAGCGGGGCTTGCAGGTGCCCTCCTTTGGCGTAGTCAACGCCGACGACGCAAGCGCGGAATATTTCGCCGCCGCTACCGGACAGAAAACCTGTTCGTTCAGCGCCAAAGGAGTAAAAGCGGATCTTTCAATAAAAAAAATTGAAAGCGAAGCGGGCGGAAACATGTACGAGGTTCTCGATTCTACAGGAAAAACCATTTGCATAAAAGATAATTTAAGCGGGGCTTTTAACGCGGGGAATGTCCTTGCCGCGTTACTGGTTGTGTCAAATCTGCTTTCCATTAATATTGAAGAACTCGTCCCGCTGGTTCCCAAACTAAAGCCGGTACGAGGCCGTATGACAGCGGTCAACATGGGACAGCCGTTTGAGGTTATGGTCGATTACGCCCACACCCCGTCATCTTTTGAAACGGTCTTTCCCCCGTTAAGCGAAAGGATCAGGCGGTCGGGAGGCAGGCTTATCAGCCTTTTCGGTTCAGCAGGGGAACGTGACACACAAAAGAGAAGCCGGCAGGGGGAAATCGCGGCACGCTACTCGGACATAGTTTTCCTCGCCGACGAAGACCCACGCGGGGAAGATCCGATGGATATTCTGGAAGAAATCGCGAAAGGATGCGAAAACATGATCCGCAACGAGACACTCTTCCTCATCCCTGACCGCCGGAAGGCAATCAGAAAGGCTTTCTCCCTGGCGCGACCGGGGGATTTGGTTTTGCTTTTGGGGAAGGGACACGAAAACTCGATTATTTACGCGTCAGGAACAATAAGTTACGATGAAATTACCGAAGCGGAAAACGCCCTAAAAGAAGCTGGATATTCAGGAAAAACTGTGTGATAATAATGCTATGTCTATTCGTTTTAGAGCCATTCTTGTTATAGCTCTCATTAGTCTGGTCATCATTTTATTCAGTGTTTTTGCCGGTACAACTTATGTAACAAACAGTCTGAAAAGATACATGGAGACTGACATAAGTATAGTCGAAATCAGAGAAGTTGACAGAGGGCTTTTTCTGGTTGGGCTTATCTGTTTTGGCCTCAGCGTTATAGCCGCGATTATAGGTTCAAATTTCATCAAGAAACCTTACGAAGAAATAGCCGCTCTGAAAGCGGAGGCGGAAGAAAGCTCAAAGTCCAAAAGCACTTTTCTCGCTACCATGAGTCATGAAATGCGTACCCCGCTGAACGCCGTAATAGGGCTTTCAGAGTTAACTCTGGACGGAAAGATCTCGGGCGAGGAAAAAGAAAACATTGAAAAAGTATATACCGCCGGAATGGTTCTTCTGGGAATAATAAACGACATCCTCGATATTTCAAAAATTGAGTCGGGAAAGTTTGAGTTGAATCCAGTGGAATACAGTCTGCCCAGCCTTATCAATGACACCATAACGCTTAACACCATGCGCATAGAAGAAAAGCCCATCAGCTTTAAGTTATTTATTGAAGAAACCCTTCCTTCTGAGCTATACGGTGACGATCTAAGAATAAAGCAGATCTTCAACAATATTCTTTCAAACGCTTTTAAATATACCAAAGCCGGAATAGTAGAATGGCACATCTCCTGGGACAGAAACGGCGATGACATATGGCTTACATCAAGTGTCAAAGACTCAGGCATCGGCATACGCAAAGAAGACATGGAAAAGCTGTTTCATAATTATAGCCAGGTTGATATAAAATCACACAGGAAAATTGAAGGCACCGGTCTTGGGCTTTCGCTTACCAAACACATGGTAGAGATGATGGGCGGGAACATCATCGTGGACAGCGAATACGGCAAGGGCAGTACCTTTACCATCAGGATAAAGCAGGGTTATGTCAACGATATTCCGATTGGCTCGACTGTCGTGGAAAAGCTTAAAAATTTCAAGTTTATCGATGAAAAACACCAACAGCATGCCAGGCTGGTCCGCCTGCCGCTTCCTTACGCAAGGGTGCTGGTAGTGGATGATGTCGAGCCTAACCTGGTTGTTGTTAAGGGTATTTTGAAACCTTATGGCATGCAGGTAGACTGTGTTACCTCCGGCAAAGACGCAATCACGCAAATCAAAAAAGGAATAAAATACAACGCTGTTTTTATGGATCATATGATGCCGGAGATGGACGGCATAGAAGCGACCAGGATTATCCGAAGCGGAATTGACAACGAAATCGCGAGAACCGTTCCTATTATTGCCCTGACCGCGAACGCAATCCGCGGCAATGAGGAAATGTTCCTGCATGCGGGTTTCCAGGCTTTTCTTTCAAAGCCTATCGATATAAATGTGATGGACGCTGTTATAAGGCAATGGGTAAGAGACAAAACACAGGAAGGAGATCAGTCCGCATCCGAAAGTGTCATAGAGCTGCGGACGGAAGGCGGTAAAAAAAGTATGAAAGAAATTCCAGGTATCAATATGGAAAAGGTGATGGAGCAGCTTGGTGATGATGAAGAAATTCTTGAGCTGACGCTGCAATCTTTTGTGGATAATACGCCCTCAGTGCTTGATAAAGTAAGAAATTTTTCCGAGGAAAAAGTCGCCGATTATGTTATTACTGTACACGGCGTAAAAGGCATCTGCAGAAACATATGCGCCGAAGAGATCGCCTCCCTTGCGGCAAACCTTGAACAGGCAGGGAAGTCAGGCGATATTGATTTTATTAAAAGGAACAATGACGCCTTTATTGGCGTGGTTGAAAAGTTAATTGTTGATATTAAAGCGTGGCTGGAAAACCGCTGATTTATCTATGCCAAAGCGGGCAAAACAATTTTGTGATTGCTTTTTCTTGACAACCTTTTTATTGCGCTTTACTCCGTTTCATGCTATATTTTCCTTATGACGATAGAACAAACTGTAGACATTACAGCCGATCGACGTATTATCATTGAAGTTCCTCTAAAAATACCAACAGGGCGGACAAATGTTATAATACATTTCCCTGTTCCTGCAGACACGCAATCGGAAACCGTTGCCAAAGACTCGCCCACGCCTATTTCTGACTCACTTGTGGGGATACTTTCAGGCATAGGAGATATAGACCTTGATGAAATGCGTATGGAGAGGCTGTCCAGACACTAATGTTGTTTTAGACGTGTTGATAAACAATGCCGTCTTTTTCGCCAATTCAAAAAAAAATTTGATTTTGCTGAACAAAAGCGAATTATCGGATTTATTACCACTTCTGCAATAACCGATATTTTTTATATAGCCCAAAGAAAGCTTGGAAAAAAAGCCATAAAAGAGGCTATAAAAAAACTGTTGAAAATTTTTTACCCGGCTACCGTAACTGACAATAATATATATCAGGCGCTCAATTTGGAATGGGAAGATTTTGAAGACTCTGTCCAATATATTGTTGGGGATAATCTTTCTGTCGATTATATTGTAACCAGAAACACTAAAGATTTTACCTCAAGTTCTATTCCCGCAGTAACTCCTGAACAGTTGATTAAGATTATTACCGATAAGATGGAACAATCGTAGCAATGTAGAAAAATGCTCCCTGTAGGTTTTAATACACGGTGCATTTCCTCTACCCTTTCTTTTAGCCATTCAATGTAATGGCTTATGCCGCCCTACAGAACCGAGGGTAGCCCACCTGTTCTGAAAACTGCGGATTTCCCCGGTGTCGCCCAGGATTAGGCGGTTTACGGTCATTGGGTTTATGGTAACGCTTAGGGGGGTGGGAAACAAGGGCTATCTAAAAAAAACCTACGCCATAGTTCCTTAATTCCCGCATATAAATTTAACCTACAGAAGGCCTGGGGACATAAAAGGCCTTGAAAATATCCTGCTGCGCTTTGGTTAACGGGCGGAGGATAT
>Ga0268262_10004032_pt1 | contig 15419 bp, 11 predicted proteins | sample TergutNc150P3_FD_190354 | JGI IMG/M metagenome (GOLD analysis project Ga0268262, IMG submission 190354) | Nasutitermes corniger P3 segment gut microbial community from laboratory colony in Florida, USA - Nc150 P3 (SPAdes) (version 2) | ecosystem: Host-associated > Arthropoda: Insects >... | reverse complement strand
CGTCCAAAACGTTTACCACCCAAGAAACGATGACGAACGCAAATACCGCGAGGGACTGGTTTTTGAAGTCCGCAAAAGACGAAAAGCATATCGCCAAGCATTTCGCGGCGCTTTCCACGAACGAAAAAGCGGTTAAAGAATTTGGAATCGACACGGCTAACATGTTTGAGTTTTGGGACTGGGTCGGCGGAAGATATTCGCTTTGGTCTGCTATCGGGCTGTCTATCGCGCTGACCGTCGGATTTGAAAATTACAGCAAACTTTTGCAGGGGGCGAACGCCGCGGACGAGCATTTTAAGAACGCGGATTTTAAGGATAATCTTCCCGTAATTTTGGCGGTCATAGGAATTTGGTATAATAATTTCTTGGGTGCGCAATCCGAAGTTATTCTGCCTTACGACCAGTATTTACACAGGTTTGCGGCGTATTTTCAGCAGGGAAATATGGAATCCAACGGCAAGCAAACAGACCGCGACGGAAATTTGGTAAATTATCAAACCGGACCTATTATTTGGGGCGAGCCGGGAACAAACGGGCAACATGCGTTTTATCAGTTGATTCATCAGGGAACAAAACTTATCCCTTGCGATTTTATCGCTCCGGCGCAGTCGCACAATCCTATCGGCGACCACCACAAAAAGTTGCTGTCGAATTTTTTCGCGCAGACCGAAGCGATGGCGTTTGGAAAAACCAGAGAACAAGTCGTAGCCGAATTTGAAAAAGCGGGCAAAAAGCCGAGCGATTACGAAAAAATCGTTCCGTTCAAAATATTCAAAGGCGATATTCCGACGAACTCGATTTTGGTGAAAAAAGTTACGCCCGAAACGCTCGGATTTCTTACGGCGGTTTACGAACATAAAATATTCGTTCAGGGAATAATTTTTAATATATTCAGTTTCGACCAGTGGGGAGTCGAATTGGGAAAGCAGTTGGCAAACAAGATTCTTCCCGAACTTGATACGGACGGCGAGGTAAAAAGCCACGACTGTTCGACTAACGGCTTGATAAATTTGTGGAAGAAATGGAAATAAACTGGAAATACCGATACGAAAAAAGAAGTATATTGTAATAAACGTCATTTGTCCAAAGGAGGAAAATAATGACAAACACGGAGCGCGGACTTACCAAAATAGGCGTATTCTATGACGGAAACTATTTTTTACATGTGAGCAATTATTACAAACATTCTCACGAAAAAAGAAGTCGTTTGAGCGTAGCGGGACTGCATCGTTTTATTCGCAGTCAGGCGGCGGATTTTTGCGGCGTCGACGAGCATTTGTGCCATATCGTAGACGCGCACTATTTCAGAGGGCGGGTAAACGCCTTTGATTCGCGAAAACAGGAAGACGGCAACGATATTCTTTATTACGAACGTTTGTTCGACGATATGCTGCACGCGGAGGGAATAACGACGCATTATTTGCCCGTAAGAACCGAATCGGACGGCAGCCGTCACGAAAAAGGCATCGACGTTTGGTTTGCGCTTGAAGCGTACGAATTGGCGCTTTACAAAAAATTCGATATTTTGGTGCTTATCGCGTCGGACGGCGACTATGTTCCGCTTGTCAGAAAACTTAACACGATAGGAATAAAAGTCATGCTTTTGTCGTGGGATTTCGAATACACCAATCAACTTGGAAAAAAATCTACGACCAGAACGTCGCAGGCGCTGCTTGAAGAAGTTTCTTATCCTGTCGCCATGCACGAAACAATCGACAACCGCGTCCGCAGAAACGACCCGCTTATCAACGGACTTTTCACAAATCGCGAGAGCAGCGAAACTCCCCCTGTGGATTTCAATGTCGAGAGAAAACCGTCGGTAAATCGCATCGACCCGACAAATTTCAAGCCGTCGCATAAAACAAGTACGATAAAAGCGGTCAAAGACCAATACGGATTTATCAACAACGAGCCGGAGGACGCTTTTTTTCACTGCTCAAGCGTTGTGGAATGCGAGTTTGCGGATTTGCAAATAGGCGATACGGTGGAATTTCTTGAAACGCTGAACGAAAAAGGGCAGTGCGTCGCCAAAGAAGTTCGTTTGACGGAAGCCAACGGAAATATGTAGATTTTTTTGACTAATTTGTATTTCCCTGCCGCTGTTTTCGCAGTAATATTTTAGGGTATTGTCTCTTAAAATAAAACGAGTGAGATGGAAAAAATTCTAAAAGGAATCGTTTTGCGCTGTACTCATTTCGGCGAAACGTCCGCGATTCTAAACGTCATAACAAAAGACGACGGAATTGAATCGGTTTTGCTTCACGGAGTAAAAAAACACGGTGGAAATTACGGTGTCGGCGCGGTCGTGGAATGGCACGTTTCCAGACGGCATTCGAGAAAAAACGGATTAGCGAAATCATCAAAATACGACATATTCGGCAATTATTTTTTTGGCGGCGACATAAACAGAATTGCATTGCGGGATTGCGCTTTTGAATTGATTTTGCAAACGATTCCGCAAGAAAACGGCGAAACGGCGGAATTGTTCGATTTACTCGAAAAATATCTGAAATATTTAGAAAAATCGGAAAGTGAAATGTTTTTCGGTTTTTGGCTTTTTTGCGTAAGATTCGCAAAAATTTTGGGATATGAAATCGACTTGCATAACTGCATAAGTTGTTCGCAAAAATTGAGCGAAACCGTGTACTTATCCAAACAGAAGGGTGGATTTTTGTGCGGGAAATGCCATTCTAATCCGAATTGGAACAAAGAAATTTTGACGATTCTTTCAAAGGGCGACATAAATATTTGCGAAAAAATGCAAAGTTTTTCGATAAAAGATAAAATTTTTATCACCGAACAATTGATTTCTTATATTCAATTTCATTGCGGAAAAGAAAAAAAACTTAATTCTTTTGACTTTTTTTGCAAAAGCGTAAATTTGTCTTGACAAAACGTGTAGAAATTAAATATTTTTCGTCTGTTTTATTTGCAGGGGGATAGTTCAGTTGGTCAGAACACGGGATTCTGGTTCCCGGTGTCGAGGGTTCGAATCCTTCTTCCCCTGCCAATTAGTAAAATTTTATTGAAATATCAAAGTTAAGGCAATACTTAAAGCGAATTTTAGCAAATAAACAGTTAATCGTTTTTTCAAAGGTGAAGGTAAATAATGTCGGATTACCTGATAAAAGCAATTTCAAAATCGGGAACGATGAGGGCGTATGCGGCGATTACGACCGATACTGTGAATCGTGCGTACGAAACCCAAAAACCGGCGACGCTTTCGGGAATTATTTTGGGAAACGTACTTACCGCCGCAGGATTAGTCGCGGGAACGCTCAAAGGAAAACGCGAGAGGGTTTCGCTTTCGTTTCGCGGAAACGGAAGAATCGGCAAAGCGGTGTCGGAAGCGGCGGCTAACGGTGAAATTCGCGGCTATGTCGCAAATCCGCAGACGGAATTTGTCGCAGGCAGCGACGCGAAAACACAACTTAATCAAAGCATAGGAACTGCGTCGCTGCTCACCGTGACAAAGGATTTGGGACTTAAACAGCCCTATTCGGGAACGATAAACTGCGTAAGCGGCGACATAGGGGCGGACATAGCGTATTATTTTACGCAGTCGGAACAAATTCCAAGCGCGGTGTCGGTTTCTACCATCCCAAGCAGCGAAAACGGTGTTGCGGTGTCCGGCGGATATTTGATTCAAAAAATTCCGAACGATAACCGTTTTACAAAAGAAGATTCTTCGGAATTAGACGCAGTAATTGAAAACATAAATTCAGGAATTTCACTTAATTTTATGCTTGAAAACAATTTTTCGCCTGAAAAGATTTTACAAAAATTATTTTCTCATGTAAAATACGAGGTGTTAGACAGCGTAAATTTATCCTTCGAATGCACTTGCAGCAAGGAGACCTTACTTTTAGCGCTGCGAATGTTTGACGATGAAACAAAAAAAGAAATTATTGCTTCAAACGGGAAAATTGAAATTGTTTGTGAATTTTGCAAAAATATTTATTATATTTCCCCGCAGGAAGTTGAGGAAACGTATGAAAACGAACTTAACTGAAAGGTTAGTTTATGGGAAATGAAAAAGAAGGCAGCGTTTTGGCTCATATAGGCGAAAACGGCGTTTGTAACATAAAACTTGTCGGTCAAATAAGATATAATTCAAGTGCAAAAGGATTTATGGATTTCGTCAGCACAAGCGTCGCTGACAAAAAGGTTAGAGACGTTATTGTCGATTTGCGGACGTGTGAATACATCGACAGCACCGACATAGGCGTTTTGGCAAAAATCGCTACTTTGCAGGAAAGTAAAGGCGAAAAAAAACCGACGCTTGTTTATTGTGAAAAATCAAGCGTATCGCAGGCAATCTCCGACGTGAGCGTAAATCTGCTTTTTGAGGTGTGTGTAGGCAAAGAAGTTAGCGAACAAGAATTAGACGACGTCAAAAATTCGGATTACAGTTTGGACGAAATTACCAGAATTATGTATGACACTCACAAACTTTTGTGCGATTTGGACGATTTGAACAAGGAAAAATTCGGAATAACGGTGAATCTTTTGAAAGAATCGGTTTCCGAAATGAAAAAGAAGACAAGGTCCGCCAAAAAAATCACCAAGTAGAACTGCCGTTTATCATATCGCGGTAAAAATTTAGCGCTTTCGGCTCCGCTCTTTGTGTCGTTTCGAGCGAAACGAGAACGCGGATTTTCATCGGTTTTACTTCTCTTGTCGTATTTGGCGTTGTAAAAAATTGCTGTAAATTTCCGTCGGTTTCGCAGTCGTAAAGCGTGTAAATAACCGATTTCCCCGAAACGCCGCGAATTATGTTATATTGTCCGCCGCGCACGGAAATCGCGTTTTCGCGAAACGGCGGCTTTATCTCCGAAACAAAATCAAAACGGTTATAAACAATCGACAAAAGGTAGTCAAAGAGCGATTGATTTTGTTTGCCTCTATCGACGGTTATTTTGTAAACCGCAGGATGAAGCGCCGCCCTGCCCGGCTCCCAAAGCGTTGGCGTTTTGATTTCTTTCAAAAAATTTTCATCGATTTTCAGGTCGAATTTATATTCGCTTTCATTGTATAATTTGGGATATTTTATTTGAAAATTTTCGATAAACATATATTTTTCGGTGAAAACGAAACCTATAGCCCCATTTTTTTCGTTGCTTTCCCACGACGAAGAAACCGCTTTTATTTCTTTGGGCGAAAAATAAAATTCGTTTTGTTTGCGATTATGCTTGTTGTAATAATTGTGTTCTTTCGGAATAAAACATTTTTTTGATAAGCGCGAATATTCGTCGATAAACGACGACGAAACGTTTGAAAAAGAATAAAGCGAGTCCAAAACGGCAAATCCTTGCGCGACTTTTCCCGCTTTTACTTTATTTACTCCGTCGAGCCAAAACGACTCGTATTTTTGCGGAAATTCTTTTTGAATTATTTTGCAAATCGAATCGCAGGCGAAATACCCCTTTTCGTTTTCCAATTGGTAAAAATAGTGCCAAAGCAGCGCCTGCGTAAAATAAATCGTCCATAAATCCTCCGCCCAAACCCGTGAGTTGAGTTCGTTTATCGCCGAATCTATTTGCAGTAAAACCGATTGTTTTGAAACGGGATGTTTCCATTCTTTCGACCAGTCGCTTGCAAACGGCTCTATCGAATGCGAAATTTTTTCCAGCAAATCGCCAACGGCGTTTGAAGAAACATAAATCGGCGTTATGTCGCGCACGGATATTGCGAATAAAAAATTATGAAAAAACGCAACGATTATAATCGCTGCGCGGTATTTTTTGTAAGATTTTGAAGATAACAAAAAAACTTACTTTCGTTCAATTTTTTACGACTGCAAAATATTCGCTACGGCTTCTTCAAGTTCTTTGTAAAGATACGGTTTTTTGATAAACCCGCAAATTCCGTTTTTTTCCATATCTTCAATGCTTGAATTATCTATCGATGCGCTTGAAACTAAAACTTTTACGTCGTTGTCAATTTTTTTCAGGTTATAAAAACACGTAACGCCGTCCATATTCGGCATTATGAGGTCTAAAATTATCAATCCGATTTCGCCGCCCTTTTCTTTGAATAGGTCGAGCGCCTCGAATCCGCCTTCCGCGAGTATAACCGAATATCCCATTCTGTTAAGCATAGCGGCTACGACTTTGCTAATCATAGGGTCGTCGTCAACGACCATTATCAAAGCCGGCTCGGTCGTTTTCTTTTTTGTTTTCGCAGTTTTTTTTGCTTTGGTTTTTAATTTACGATTTTTTGAATTTTGGCTGGAAAACGGCAAATAAACCGTGAAAATAGCGCCGCCGCCATCTTTTGTTTGCGCCAAAATAGCGCCGCCGTGCTGTCCTGCTGTCGCAATTACCGAAGCGATACGGATGTCAATATCGTCGCTTTTTTCGGAAGCGACAAAACATTGGTCGAAAACGTTTTGCATCTTTTCGGGCGAAAATCCGTTCCCTGTGTCTTCGACGGAAATGGTAAAATATTTCCCCGAATCAATCATAAAATTCCCGATTTTTGTTTTTGCGCCAAATTCGGTGGTTTTAGTTTTGAAACAAACCGTTCCCTCTTCGTCGCCGATAGATTTTACCGCATTTACTCCCAAATTTATCATAGCGTTTTTGATTTCATGCCAATTTCCCGTAATATTCCAATTTTCCGCATCAAAATTTTGATAAAAACGGATGTTTGGGGCGTGATTTTTTTCGAGGAGGTCTATAACCGAACGCAGCATTTTGTGCATATCTATGGATACGATTTCAATTTTGTTTTTTATCTCCGAACCGAACAATTGGTTATTTAGATTCGCCGCACGTTTGGTAGTTTTCAAAATAACGTCAATGTATTCTTTTTGTTCTGTCGAAGCGTTTTGCTGCAAAATTTCCGCCGCCCCCAAAATTGCCGCTAACATATTCCCGTATTCGTGCGCAAATCCTTCCGACAAATATCCGACCGCTTCCAATTGTTTGCTTTTATATGGATTATGCGCCGATTCATTTAACGGCGGAAGCAATTTTTGGAGCAAAAAATTTAATAAAACGAACGAAACCGCAAGCCCGACTCCAAATATCAAATGAATTTGCACGCTATTAAAATTGCCTTTTGTCAAAAACGGAATTATTGTATTAACCGCAACGACCGCAATAGCGATGAGTGCGAATAGTAAAAAAAATTGAATAAAAACGGTATCGTTCCTCTTCATTTGCACTACCTTTCAGGAAAAACAAAACTAAAAATAATATTTTTATGCGCTCAATGGCAAAATAATTTATTACAGAGCGCAAAAAAAAGTTTTGCCGATTTATCTGCCAAAAAAAAAGAGCGCAAATTTCTCTGCGCCGTTTTCAAAATTTCATTACCTCAACAAAAAACCGTACTCATAAATTTTCGGTTCTATCTTTTTTGCCAAAACTTTCATCTTCTCGCGCAAATTTGCAATAAGTTCGCAATATTTCTCGTCTTCGCTTTTGCTGTTCATTCTTCCCAGTGTGTTTCGCCCCTGAAAATACTCCCGAATATCGTAAAAAGCGGCGTTCGGGTTTGCGTCTTTTTGAGAGTGATAATATTTCCACAAATCGCGCCCGGCGTCGAATACCGCAGTTGCTTCTGGCGAAAACTCGCGCTTCTCGCACCATTTACTCCCGCCTTGTTCAAACAAATCCGAATAATTGTTTTTGATAACTTTTCCACTAATAAAACTAAGCATAAAATGACTTTCAAATTTATATTTTGCGTTTATTTCTTTTTCACTGAACGGAATCCAGTGATTGACGCCTTGTTTTATTGAGATTTTACTTTGGTCGTGAAACAAAGTGTAAGCCAAGCAGTCGTTTTGAAACTCTTTGTCTGTTTCCCATTTGCCGTTTGGATACAAAAATTGGTCGCGGTCGTTTAGCCACGTATGCGAAACTACTTTGCGAACCGCAAAAAAGATACAGGAGAATATCAAATTATGTTGATTCATCCATATTCCGCGCGGGTTAGCGAGTTGTTGTTCGCGATTTATAATAAATATAGCATTGTTGTGCTCAAAATCATTAGAATTTGTTCCCGCCAAATAACCGATTTCTGTTTCCGCATTGTTTTTGAATTGCGAAATCCACTTGTTTACAAACGGATTATTATCATAATTGATAAAATTTTTTACACCGTCACATTTTTCTTTCTCGTTGAAGACATCACAGGACAATTTTTGGGGGAAATCTTTTTTTTGCGCCAAATCCCAAATAAAAAGACATATCGGGTACCCTTTTTTACAATTATCGTGAGTCCCCGAAGGGGTTGCAAATCCGCCCAAATATTTCGCTTTCCAATATTTATGGAAATTTTTCATATAACTGCCGCAAATATATTTCGGTTGTACAAACGCCGCCATTTTACAATCTGGAACATCGGCATAAATTCGCACAAAAAATTGAACATATTTTTCATTAAGAGTCGCACCGCCCAAAATTTCTCTGAACCGCTCGGCGGTTTTGCTAAATTTTACACCGGCTTTGCTGTTTCGCCCCCATCCGGTACCACATTCCCCATAAGGCGGATTTATTAAAAACATCAGTTTCTTTCTCTTTTTCGGGTCGTTTATTATTTCAAAGAGTTCGTCGGGCAGTTTTCCGCCTTTGCTCTTCGGCACAAAATCGTCGTTCAAAAAATCAAACTGAAAAACCTGCTCCTTCCACAGATTCGCTCCGTTTTCTATGCGCTCGTGCATTAGGTCGACATCGGCTTTATCAAGCGTCGAAGCCCAAATATTGTCTTTGTTTACCAGTCCGACCAACAAGTTTCCAGAACCGGCGCTGTTGTCCCAAACATAATACTCGTCCTGCCAGTTTTCGCCGAACGTTTTCGCCAAATATTCATGCGCCTTAGCCACCCATTGCGGCGGAGTAAAGAACGCGCCTTTGCGCTCGCGAACGTCTTGCGGAACTAACAAAACGCGCCGCAGTAATATGTAATCCCAGTAATCTTCTTTCGGCGGACGCTCGTATTTCGCCCAAAATTCGGTGTGCGCTTTCTGTTTGTCGCTAAATTCCGCCGTCTTGTTGCTGAAAAAACCAGAATCGTCTAATTTTTTGTCCAATTCGTAATAATTTGTTTTAAGAAGAACGAATAGTTTTTCCTGCAAAGTTTTATTTTCACGCGATAGCAAATCGGCTAAATAAAAATCGCCATCGATAATCGAATGTTTTTTCGCGACATCCCAATTCACGATTATAGTCGGCTTGACTTTTTCTAACCATTTGATATAAACGGCGACAAAATTGTTTTTGTCGATTTGAATTTTGCTGGTTTCCGTCTTGCCGGCGACAAAATTTTCTTTGATGAATGTTACCAATTCCTTTTCGTCCGTTTCAAAATTAAATATGTAAGTATCTTCGCCGTTCAAAGTTTCTTTTATTTTTTCATAAACCTGCTTAAACTCTTTCGTTTCGTGATTTGAAGGCGCGACATTCCAGTTAAAATCGTTCTGGTAAAAGATTTCCTGAATCTCGTGATACGGAATAAACGCGATTTTTTCTCTGTCGAAACATCCCAAAAACGGCGGCGGCAACAATTTGTCAAACGTCCGCGCCTTGCCGACGGTCAAAACCAATTGCGCAAGCATAATAAAAATATCGCTCGCCGCGGCTTTCGCTTCCGCCCACAAAAGATATTCTTCGGAATTCTTTTTTTTCACGCTAAAATCTATTTTTTCAATTATTGCGCTGCAATCGAATTCGGCGAAAAAGTCCTGCGCGACTTTGTTTTTAAGTTCTTCTTCCAAAATATTTGAATATTTCATAATGGGAAAAATAATAATTTACGCGGCGATAAATTCGCTAAAAAAGCGTTTTCGACTCAAAGAAATAGTATTTTCATTTTGATTTGAGTGTTCGGTTAAATTTTTATCAAAAACAGGAGCGATAGCGAATGAAAAAATTAGAGTTTATTATATTGTCGATGGTGTCTTTTTTTTCTGTGGGTTTTTCGTACTTACCGTATCACCATTCGCTTGAATTTTCGCTTTCGGGGTATAGATTCTCATACTCGGAAGAATTTGAAGAGCCGAGAGGTTTTGTAATCGGATTTCCGCGAAGCGACGAATACGGCTTTACCGCCGGTGGCGAAGCGGGGTATAAATATTACAATCCCAAAAGCAAATTGTCGCTGGGTGCGAAGTTTAATTATGCGCGTTCTGTAAATCACACTTACGACGGTTGCTTGCAAGGCGACTACTATTATATAACTCAGGATTTGTCGGAAGGAGCGGACATCGTTTTGATTTACGAACCCATAAAAATTGAGGATATAAACAATCATTTTTTTGGCGCAAAACTTAAAATCGCCTATTCCATAATAGATAAGCCCAATGTGAATTTTGATATAAATACGTCCGCGGCGTTCAACGGCTGGATGCGCACAGTCGCCGATGAAAGATATTATTGGATAAGAATTTATCCGGGCGTTTCCATCGCTACCAAAAACGGTCAGGATTTGGGCGTAGTTTCGGATTTGTCTTTTTCAATTCCCGCTTGGCAGACGATGCATTTGTTGTCGGGGAAACGAAAATATGCGTTTGACATCGGCGCAAAAGTTGGCTGGAAGTTTGAGTTTGGATTTGCAAAATATTTGTCGTTTGACAAGACGTGGAAGGTTTCGTATTTTCACGAATATTATGGATTCAAACAAAGCCAGCCCATAAATATTGGCGATGGGTGGGTCGTCTATGAGCCGTCGAGCAGTACGAGCAATAACGGCGTAAAAATCTCTTTTGAAGCGGGATTCGGGGGAAAATAAATGGCTAACGTTTTGTTCTTTTTGTCGGGAGTATCGTCGCTGATTTATCAAATCTGCTGGATAAGACAAAGTTCCGTTATCTTCGGCAGTTCGATAGCCGCAATTTCGGCTGTAACCGCGGTTTTTTTCGGGGCTATGGCGTTTGGAAACTGGCTAATCGTAAAAAACGAGCGGAAATTCGACGCAAAATTGTATGCGAAATTGGAGTTTGCGGCAGGAATTTTCGGGGCGTTGAGCGTCGCGTTTTTTGCATTGGCGGGTAAAGTTTATGTTCCGTCCGGCGCTTTTGGCGTTTTTGCGCAGATTTTAATTATTGTTATTTGTATCGGGGCGAGCGCGGTTTTTATGGGAATGAATTTTCCGGTTATGGTTGGACTTACAAAAGAAAATTCAGTTCAAAAACGAATATCGGGCGTTTATGCTATAAATTCTATGGGCGCGGTTTTCGGCGCGGTTTTGACCGGATTTGTCCTGTTGCAAAACATAGGGATTAGAAACTCGATTTTTCTCGCTTCGGGAATAAATATTTTGGTCGGTTTTTTATCTTTGTTTTATTTCAAAAAAGCGTCAGGAAACGTTGTCAGCGATGAAAAGATAACGCTTATCCCGGTAATTTTGTTCGCTTTCGTCGGCTTTAACGGAATGCTTGCGGAGTTAGTCGCAAGCAGGTTTTTGGCGTTAATTATTACGAATACGGTTTTTGTTTATACACTTACGATTTCCTGCGTTATTTTCGGGCTTGCGCTGGGAGCGGGAATTTTTGGAGCGATTTCAGATAAAATCTCGCAAAAAATCAATTGGTTCGGTGTAATTTCGTTTATTTGGGGAACGGTTTTGACGGCGGTTTTATTCTTAAATCCAGTCGGGTTTTGGATGAATATCGCAAAAGACCAGTCGATTCCGTCAATTTTGGCTATAACCGCGCTTATATCTTTTTTGCCGTCGCTGTTTTCGGGAATGATGCTTCCGGCGGCGGTACAAATAGTCGATAAGTCGTCCGCAGAAAAAACCGCGGGAATTTTGTCGGCGGCTAATACCGTCGGCTCAATTTTGGGCGCGTTTTTGTGCGGATTTTTGTTCCTGCCTGTTTTGGGAATTGCAAACACGGTGATTTTGGCACTTGTTATTTCGCTTGTGGTGGGAAGCGTTGCGATTATTAAATATTCGCAAAAAAAAATCGCGATAGCCGTAATTTTTTTGCCGCTTGCCGTTTTATTTTTTGCAAAAGAAAATTACGACGGATTTATTAAAAATTATCTTTCGTACAACAAAAAACAAACGCTTGTAAATTTCAAAGAAGGACGTGAAGCGGTCGTTTCGATTACTTCGGGAAACGGCGTAAAAACTATGGAAATAGACCGTTTGTGGCAGGGTGAAAATCGCAAAACCCGACAAATTATGGCGGCGCATATTCCATCGATAATCTCAAAAAACGCTCCTAAAAAAGTGCTTTTAATCGGGTTTGGAACGGGACTTACCGCAGGCAGATTTTTGTATTACGGAATAGACAGTTTGTTTTGCGCTGATATTGAAAAATCGGTTTTTGATTTTGCCCAAAGCGAATTTGATGCCGATTTTTTAAGAGAGCCGAGCGTTAAAACCATAGTTGAAGACGGACGCAAAACTATTCGGCGAAACGATAGAAAATACGATATAATTTCCATTGAAATAGGGCAAGTTTTTCGCCCCTACTGCGCCGGATTTTACACCGCCGATTTTTACAAAAACGCAAAAAAAAGTTTGAACGAAAACGGGATAATTACTCAATTTGTACCTATCGCGTCGTTTGATTTTGCAACGTTTAAGTCGGTGATAAAAACGTTCGTTTCGGTATTCGACAACGCGCAGTTATGGTTTAATGGAAGCGAATTTCTGCTGATAGGAACAAACGGCGAGTTTGGCGATTTAAGCGGCGAAAGGGCGCAAAAAATCTTTTTACAAAACCAAAAAGCCGTAGAAGATTTACGTTGGAGTTATTGGGGCGGTCCGCTTTATATGCTGTCAGACAAACGGATTTTGGCGGCTGGCTTTCTTTGCGGTAAAGACGATTTGTCTCGAATGTCGCAGGACGGAGAAATTTTTACGGACGACCTTTTGAAATTAGAATATTATTCGGCGAAACATCGGCAGAACAAGCCGTTTATAGACGACTTGAAGGCGTATTTGTCGCCTATCGGTTCGACGATAATTCCCGAAATTCGAGAGCAAAAAGACATAGACGGAATAAACGCGATTCGCGATATAAATTTGGGTGATATTATTTCGAGCGAACTTTATTTCGCGTACATAAATCAAAAACAATCGGTTCCGGGTCTTTTGGAGGAGGCGTTGAAATATAACTCGCTCAATCTTCCCGCGCTTACGGAAATCGCGAATATTTACTACGAAAAAAAGGAGTATTTGAAATCCGCGCAATGCTTTGACAGAGCGTTGAAATTAGACCCGCAAAATTCGTATCTGCATCGCCAATACGCTTTGGTTTCGATTAAGTTGGATTATGAAAACCTTGCTATCGACCATCTTTTGACTTCGATAGATATAAATCCGAGCGATTATGTTTCTCACACGATTTTGGCGGGACTTATGCTGGAAAGAAGCCGCTACGATTTGGCGCAGAAACATATCGAATACGCGCTTAAATACAATCCCAATTATGCGCAAGCGCTCAAAATTCAGCAATATTTACAAAGCGGATATTTTGACGGAGAACCTAAGTGAGCGTTAAATATACGGCTGGGAGTTTCAGGTATCGCGGCGGCTTTGTGCGTAGCGTTTTGTTAGAAAAAACAGACGGCGGCGGACAAATTATGCTTATTAATACGAACAAAATATACGACTCGCAGAACGATGCGGCGACGCTTGCTAAAATGGACGTAGATTCTTCGCTCGTGTATGCCAAAACCCAAAAATTTGAGAGTATAGACCACGCTTTGAGCGCTATGGGATATCAGAAATATGTCGAAGAATAATTTTACAGCGGATTAAAACAACGGAAAGTATGCGTTTCGTTTGCAGTTGTCAAAGGTTTTTGATTTTTACACGTTTCGTTTTTTTTGCGGCAGCGAGGATAGAAAGCGCAGCCAGAAATCTCTTTTGACGGGTCGGGCAAATTTCCTTCAATCGGCTGCAATTTTTCTTTCTTTTTGCCGATTTTAGGTACAGCGTTTAATAAGCCCGTCGTGTACGGATGTTTTGGCGAATTAAAAATATCGTTCGCAGTTCCGCTTTCTATCACCTCGCCCGCATAAAGCACGGAAATTTTGTCCGCAATCAGTTTTACGACTCCCAAATCGTGTGTAATAAACAAAACCGCCATCCCCATTTCTTTCTGCAAATCGTCCAGCAAATCCAAAATCTGCCGCTGAACAGTTACGTCGAGAGCGGTGGTCGGCTCGTCGGCAATCAAAAGAGACGGCTTGCAAATTATCGCCGCCGCAATCATAATCCTCTGACGCAAACCGCCCGACAATTCGTGAGGGTACTGCATAATTCGTTTTTGCGCAAGTCCGACTTTCACCAAATCAAGTACGCGCGCCGTTTCTGCAAGCGCTTCTTTTTTACCGATTCCCTTGTGCGTAATCAAAACCTCTGCGATTTGGTCGCCGCAGCGATAAACGGGATTGAGCGAATTCATAGGGTCTTGAAAAATCATCGAAATTTCTTTTCCGCGAATTTGCCGAAGTTTTTCGCCGCTCGTTTCTCGAAGATTTTGTTTGTTGAAGATAATTTCGCCGTTTGTTATTCTGCCGGGTTTTTCGACCAAATTCATAACCGCGTACGCTGTCGCCGATTTTCCACATCCGGATTCTCCGACCACGCAGTGCGTTTCGCCTTTTTCCACCGAGAGAGATACGTCCCGCACGGCGTGAACGGTCGATTTTTTCATTTCAAAATCGACCGCGAGATTTTTTATTTCCAAAAGCGGCATTTTTTATTTACCGGATTTTTTCCCAAAGCAGTCCTAAATATTCGTGGACAGACCTTTGCGTCATAAGCAGATTGTACGGGTTTGGAAAGAATGCGGACGGATTGTTTTTTATTATTTCGTTCACTTGAAAGTCGGTCGGCATTCCGATAACGGCAATTCCTTCTTTTTCAAAACATTTTACCGCTCGTTTGAGATGAATGGCGGAAGTCACCAAGAAAACCGTGTCGTCTTCTTTTAGCATTTCGGCGCAAAATTTCGCTTCTTCGCGCGTATTTATCGCGTTGTCAACAGTTATGATTTTTTTTTCGTCAACACCCAAATCGACGGCGAGTAATTTCATGAGTCCGGCTATTGACGAATTGTTTCTATAATCCTTGCCGGTAAAAATTATTTTGTTCGCCTTAGTCAAGTTAAAAATCCTGATTCCTTCCACGGTGCGTGCGATTGAGACGTTTGTAAGTTTGGCGTTTGCCGGACGTTCCGACACAGGATACCTTCCGGCACCTAAAACGACTACGGTTTTCACTTTCGGATGGTCAAGCGGATTTACTAATGGAAATTCGTTTTCAAGCGGTTTGGCAATCATAATCTGTCCGAAATCGTAAGAACAAAACACAAAAAGAGCAGCGGCTATTACAAAAAATATTTTTCCGCTTGTTTTTTTTCCGAAAAACGACAAGATAATAAAGAGTATCATCAATTCGCAAAATAACGGAACCGGATAAAGCAAATTTGGAACTATTTTTTCAAA
>Ga0268262_10004031_pt1 | contig 15424 bp, 14 predicted proteins | sample TergutNc150P3_FD_190354 | JGI IMG/M metagenome (GOLD analysis project Ga0268262, IMG submission 190354) | Nasutitermes corniger P3 segment gut microbial community from laboratory colony in Florida, USA - Nc150 P3 (SPAdes) (version 2) | ecosystem: Host-associated > Arthropoda: Insects >... | reverse complement strand
CGTTGGCGAATTTAAAAACAACGAGCCCCTGCGCGTCGGTTTTCCCGCTGATAACAACCCTGCCGCTTTCCATGAGATCCACGTCGGCGTTAGCGGCCGGAGTCCCGTCCGAAAGATGGGTCGCCCACACCAGAACCATATTGTAGCCGTAACGGAGCGTTATGCCGATATTGGTAACCTGAACCGTAAGCCATTCATCGCTGGTATAAACTTTTCCCCTGTCCCATGAAGACTTGGTCTGGTATTCCCATCGCAAGGCGGCGCTTCCCTTGCCGGCCGCGTTAAGGTAGGGAGAAAGGTCTTCCAAAAAGAATTGCTTTGAGTTTTTCGGCAGCTTTGAAATATCCATTGTCTTAAGGTCCGACAGGGAAGCTTTTTCGTAGGGGCTTTGCGCCGGAGCAATCCAGTTCCGTATTGAAACCGGGTTCTGCGCCTCCCAGATAATCTTCGGGGGGTAACCGGCTTCCAGCATGCGCGAGCGCGAGTTGCGGATAAACACATAACTGTTCGCCTCTTCAACTTCCGCCTCAACATTTTCAATATTGCCCAGGGCGCGTCCGTACAGGTCTTTCAGCTCGGCCGCGATTCGCACCGTGTATCTTTTCTGGTATTCAAGCGGCAGGTTGTTAATGACGACAGTGCTTCCGTAAACATGCACATTATCTTTTTTCAGCGCCGGGAAACCAACGACCGAAAAATATTTCTCGGCGCCGTTGGGCTCCACATCCTGGCTGAACACAAGCGAGATGGGAATAGAATCGCCTTCCTTTGTTTGAGGGCTCGAATAATTACGCACGGAAACATTATCGAATTTAAACGGCAGCAGGGTATGGAAGCTCCAGACGTTTTCTTCTTTCGAGCCAAGCCAGCCCGGCTCCGAACGCGCCCCCTGTTTCAACGCTATTACCACGTCGGTATCAAGGGGAAGTTTATCGTTAACGCGGACAATAACGCCCTGCTCTTTCCTGTAACGCTTCTCGTCAATTTTGGGAAACCTTTCCAGCTTAAAGGGCCAGTTTTTACCGGCGGCCCGCACCTCTATCCATTTGGCGATTTCCTCAAGGTTTACCGGGTATGAAAAAATCAGCCTTATCTGTTTAGCGTCATCCGGGTGCACATTGTAAGCCGACACCCATTGCTCGCCGTCGCCCAACTGCCAGTCCAGCAGGGAAAGCCGCTCCGTCTCAAAACTGAACGAGCGCTCACCCTGCAATTGTTTTCCGCCCAGCGACTTAATCTTGTCCGACACAGTGATCGTATAACGCCGCTGTGGAAGGCTTTCGGCGTCAGGCTCAAAGGAAAGCAGCTTTGTCCCGTACCAGCGGTACACGCCCTCAAGCGGCGGGTCAATTGTTAAAAGCGAGCTTTTCCTGATAGGGTCGCCGAGTTTCGCGAGCGGGACCACGGGCTGGGAAAAGACCACGTATATCGACGGCTTTGTAACCTCATGGGGCAATTGATCCTGAGGGCCGAAATCCGCGACAACAAAGGGCTCGTCGCTTTCCTGTATGGTGCCCCCGCCGGCGGCGCCCTCCCCGTCCACAGGCTCATAATAGGCGATGCGGTAGGAGGCGAGATCCGCGACAGGCCGCCCCCTCTCGACGAATGACCCCGAGAACTCTGTTACCGAGCCGCTGCTTTCGGTTTTTTTTCTGCAAGAGACACAGAATAATACCGCAACAAGACAAAATATAGCTAATGTTTTTTTCATGAATTTTCCTCAGCGGGATTTCTTTTCCGCATAAAAAATTTTAACGCCATTACTATCAACATTATTGATATAGCCACGATAAACAGGCCCGCCATGCCTTTCCACATTATGCCCAGAGAGGCGTAAAAGCCGTCAAAATTAATCATCTTACCATCCTTATCTATTGAAGGTGCGGCATAACAAGGCTTAAAACAAGCCCGGCGGCCGCTACCGAACAAATCTGTCCTGAAACATTCGCGCTAATCGCGTGCATCAGGAAAATATTCGTGGGATCTTCCTTTAACGCTATTTTCTGTATAACACGAGCCGACATGGGAAAGGCGGAAATGCCCGTCGCGCCTATCATCGGGTTAATTTTCGATTTAAGGAAAAGATTTAAAAATTTCGCGAAAAACACACCGCCAACGGTATTAAGGATAAACGCCATAAGCCCCAGGCCCAGTATCATAAGGGTTTGAACCGTGATGAACTTCTCGGCCTGCATGGTAAAAGCGACCGTAATGCCCAGCAGCAGGGTAATAATGTTTGAAAGCGCGTTTTGCGCCGTCTCGGAAAGCGAATCCAGCACAGTACATTCCCTGATCAAATTGCCGAACATCAAAAAACCGATGAGGGAAACAGCCTGCGGGGAAATAAAACCTGTAATAACTGTAACAATTATCGGAAACACGATTTTAAGGGTTTTGGGAACGTCATCCGCCGCCGCGGGCTTCATGCGGATCATGCGTTCTTTTTTTGTCGTCGTGAGCTTAATCACGGCGGGCTGTATTATGGGAACCAGCGACATATAGGAATAAGCCGCCACAAGAATCGGCCCCATGTACCGCGATCTCATTATTTGCGCGACAAGGATTGTGGTCGGCCCGTCCGCCGCCCCGATAATGCCTATGGCTGTCGCCTCATTCAGGGTAAAGCCAAGAAGCGTGGAAAGCGTGATGGTCGCGAAAATCCCGAAATGGGCTCCGGCCCCGAACAGCATAAACACCGGCCTGGAAAGCAGGGGCGTAAAATCGATCATCGCGCCTATGCCAATAAAGAGCAGCAGTGGCATTACCTCGGACATTTCTATACCTGTCTCAAAGAGCCACTGGATAACGCCCCGAACTTCCCCGGCCCCCGGCAAGGTCTGGTTTAGAACCCCGGACAGCGGCAGGTTTACCAGTATCGCCCCGAAGCCCATTGGCAGAAGCAGGCTGGGTTCATACTCTTTACTTACTGCTAAATATATAAGGATAATCCCAACGCCGTACATCACCAGATGTTTCCAGGTTATAAGGAAAATGCCCTCAAATAAGAAATCCATGGCGGTAATTATAGCGGAATTACGGGAAAAAGGTAAGGTTGAAAGTATACCAGACTGTTTCTTGTTCTCTGTTCTTTTTCATGTTATAATATCTCCATGACTATTGAACAAACAGTAACAATACCGGCTGATCATCGACTGACTCTTGAAATCCCGGAAGAAGTTCCGGCCGGCAAAGCGCAGGTGCTTATTCAATTCCCGGTTCGGGAAGCCGTGCAAGCGACAGGCCGAGGGTTCAGTGAAGCTGTTCCATTGGAAGCCAAGGGCCAAAGCAGTAATGAGGCATTTCGCAATGCTCTCCGTCGCGCTTATGGCGCATGGAAAGACAATCCCTGGACGAATCATCTTGAAGATATTAATGATATGCGTAATGAATGGGAGCATCGCGATCCCTGGAATTCCAATCCGGCTAAAGGATAATTAAATTGATATGGATAAACCTCGTTTCCTGTTGGACAGTAATATCCTTATTGACATACTAAACCATAAACTGGACTTACTGGCATTTGTGAATACGCTTCCAGATTGTGAAATATACATCAATCCGGTAGTGGAAATCGAGGTTCTTGCCAAAGACGGAATGAGTGAGCAGGAAGAAATTGAAGCCCGCGCATTGCCGGGATCCTTCAAATGGGTTGAAATCGACAAGCCCGTACGTGAAATAGCCATCCAAATCCGCCGGGCTAAAGAATTGCGGCTTCCTGACGCCCTCATTGTCGCCTCAGCTATCACACTTAATGCCACTGTCCTATCCAATGATCCCCACCTGAGGGATTATCAACGCCCAGGTTATATGGCCCGGCCCTGCATTCTATCCGAATAAATCGCCACGCCAAAATTGTAGCCCCAAGAAAGTACCATACCACGCTACATATAGCGTACCCCTCCGCCTATCGACACTAGCCAAAAACGGTGTCAGGCGCCCTATGTAAGTAAATTTTACGTATATACAAACAAACAAAAAGCCCTTAAAATTCAGTAAATTCCCGCCAATATTGGAATTTATTTATGATATTGCGTTTTATTATATGGATGGATTATAATAAAGGTAGGAGAAATACATACTGGAGGGGTGGTCTTTTAGGAGATAAAGAAAGGCAATGAAACAGCTAATAGCGGCAATTCTCTTTGGATTAGTACTCTGTACTCCTGCAATAATGTCTCAAACCAGCAGCTTCAGCCAGCGCGGGAAGGTTAGCAATGAACTGCGGGCTGAAGGTCTTTTTATTGCCCATTCAAGTCTTCCGCTTAATTCAAAGGCAAAGATAGTAAATATGTCGACCGGTAAAGAAATAGAAGTTACCGTAAACAGGCATATGCCGGCGTCTCCGAACACGATCGCCGATATTTCTCCAAGCGTGTGGCAGGCGCTTGGATTGACTCCGGATACGGAAGTCAGGATTTATACCCCCGCCCCGCCAAAAGCGCAAGCTGCGGCTCCGCCTGTTGAAAAACCTCAACCCACAGTTGCGCCAACGCAAACTAGAACGCAAGAACCCGCCGTAAGAACCGTTCAGGCCTCTGACGGTTTTCCCTACGGAGGGAACGGCAATGTGTCCGGCGGCGTTAAATTCGAAAACAATTTCATTGTTAACGGGATTCCGGTCGCAATGGTTGAGCAGGCGGCCAAGACAGCCGCCACGACAGCCTCGGCCTATGCCCGCCCGCAGGCAGCGCCGCCGGTCGCCGTCTATGTGCCCCGTCCGCAGGTGATTCAGCCAACCCAGCCGGCCACGCCCCCTGACACACGGACGCAGACAGTCCAGCTTATAGTTCCTTCAATCGAAACCCGAAAAACTCAGTCCGGCGGGGTAAGCGATATATGGGCGCAAATAGCAAAGTCATCGTTAGCAGGTTTACCGAGAGCGCAGCAGCCCGCCCCGCCAGTTGAAACCCGCCCGCAGACAACAACGCAGCCAGCCGCGATCGCGCCGGTCGTGGTAAACGAGCCTCGCCCGCAGACAGCGCAGCCTGCCCCAATCACGCCGGTCGTGGTGATAAATGAGACCCGTCCGCAGCCGGGCCAGCAAATCTATCAACCCTGGATACAGCCGGCAGTGACTCCCACGATTATTGAAAGCCGCCCGCAGACTGGTACATCGTCAGCGGCAAGAGAAATGTGGATGCAGCCGGCTCCAACAAGCCCGGCCTTGCCGCCCGCAGCAAAGCCCGCGGCAGAAACAAAGACACAACCCGCGCGCTCAGGCGTGGTCATAGAAACCACCCCGCAAACGGGAAGATCCGCGGTGATTGTTAATTCACCGCAGCAGACGGCGAATTCCGCCGTGGTTATACAAACACCGCCGGAAGCGTTTCCGCCGCTCCCGGCAATGCCCTCACCCGAAAACTGGTCTTCCCAGGGCGTGACGGTGGAGACCATAAGGTATTAAGCGGATTTTATTTTCGGTATGAATTGCCAGTCGTCGACCGGCTTTTTATATATATTCCTCTGTTGGGGAAAAAAATATTCTTGATTACGCGCCGAATGCGGTTGCAAAACCGCACGACGGCACGAATCAAAAAGGAGTAGTTTTTATGAGGAAAACTATTTTTACGGCACTTGTTACACTGCTGGTCTTGCTGGCGGTTGTATCTTGCGACAGCTTTACCGGGGAAAAACCCGAGTACACTGCGGACGGACAGAAATTAGCGACATTGAAGGTCAAGCTCGGCGGGACAACCGGCAGCCGGGCCCTTACCTACGATTTAGCAAAAGACGCGGCGAATTATATGGAAGTGATTTTTACGAGTGGAGGAAGGTATTACCGCACGGAAGGCTTAATGACCCAGACGCTTTCAATACAAATACCGGCGAGTACATATTATAACGATACCAATGTAATTCTACTCATTGGAACTAAAACCATCGACCCCGCGGGATCAGATCCGGATGATTTTGCACTCCTGGCTATCGGGACGATTGATCTTACCGGGGTGACTGCTCCTGCCAAAGGTTTTTTGGTGGCAGATGACGGCAACACGATAACATTTACCATAGCGGCGCTCACAACCGACCTTTATGCCGGCAGTTCCCTCTCTAACTTCCTGATTACGCCAGCTTCCGTTACGGCTCCTTTTATAGCTGAACCTGTAGGCACATTTGATAAGAAAGGGCTTATTAAATGTTTCCAGGTGCCTGAAAGCATAGATGGTATTGCGGCAACGATAACTATTAGTGGTTTTGACGATGCCGGCGTAAATATTAAACCTATTCCTACTGACTACAAAGTAGAATTTACTGAAATCTCTTACAAAGACGCTGATGGTAAGACCGCAACTTCACCCACAATAACTAACCCATCCGCTATTTCATTCGACACCTCCAATCCGGGAGACGGCGTGATTCGTTTTTCATTTAATTCAGGACTGGAAGGCAGATATATAATTACATTTGATATTCCTGTGGTTGGTTTTGTTGAATATGATGATTCTGCTCCCCCTGTTATAGTGGGTCCTGGGCTTTCGAAACAATTAACCTGGCATATTCGCGGCGGCACCATACGCTCCCCCACAGCAAGCTTTCAGCCTATGGAAGGAAGCGGAGAGGAAGGTGTTCTGCTTGCAGTCAGGCCTGAACCTCTCACGATGTCTACCGTTATTGTAGGCCCCATTCTCGACGCCGACTGGTAAAGGAGATTCCGCGGCAGTGATAAAGAGATTTTTCACATTATTAATTTTTTCTCTCTTTATTATTGCCGTGATTTTTTCCGGTTGTTCCCCCATAGGGGGCCTTCTGGCTTCAGACGTGGTTGATCATATCAGGGCAGAGCCAAAAAGATTTGTGTATAAAAGTGAAGAATATGATCCGTTCATACCGGCGTCTGAAGACGAAGGCGTGGAGGTGTTTTGCGTTATCAAGGGAGTTGAAACACCTATTGCAATTGAAGAGGTAGAGATCACTGTTAAAGATTCCTCCTGGGGTGATCCTATCATTTTAAGCGAGGTAGATAAGGAAGAAGGGATTCAACTTGACCCCGGAATAAAAAACATTACCATAAGCTACAAAGGTATGGAAACTTTTTATCGTATCTATGTAGGAGCGAAAGCAGGAGATGGCGGCAACGGCGGCCCAGGCATAATAATTAAGCTGCCCGATGACTGGTTGTTAGATTAAAATCCGCGGAGCTTTGATGAAAAAATACATTGTTTGTATACTCCTGCTTTGCGCTGGTTTTCCTTTATTCGCCCAATCCAACAGCGCTTCCATTTATGTGCTTCCTGTAACCGGAACAGGCAGCAAACCGGGAGATAACGAATTTTTCTACAATAAGCTTGCCGATGAAATAACGTATCAAAAATTTAATCTGGCAAAAACGATGAGTGACGCCGAATTCTACCTTATCGGCACTATCTCTTCGCAGCCGAATGAAGAGGATGAATCAGACGGCGTCAGACAGTACGTCTTTCATCTGACGCTATTGGACACTAAATCCAACAAACCCAGGGCAGACGGGGAATTTCTGTATGAGGATCCCGAAAAAGCAAACGACGAGTTTTCTACGCTTGTTTACTCCCTGCTTTACACTATCCCCGAAGGAATTGGCAAAGACAACTGGCGAAATAAAAGATTGTATATCGGCGCCGATGGCATCTGGTCTCCCCGCATATATACCGCCGAAAGTACTGCGGCCCATATTGCCAGTTTCGGCGGCGAAATTTTTGCGGAATACCATGTTTTAAATTTTCTGTCTGTTGGGGTTGGTTTTGAGATTGCCTCCGACACGTTAAAAGTTGTCGCCACATTAAAAAAATCTTACAGTAACATAATGTTGGAAATACCTGTTTATGTGAAATACGTTATTAAACCCAACGATGTTTTTTTACTTGAACCATACGCGGGCGTTCAATTAAATACGCCTTTTGGAAAGGCCACCACGCCGCCGCCGGTTTCATGGCTGGCAGGATTTCAATACGGCGTTAAGGCCGGTCCCGGCATGGTATTTATCGACCCCCGTTTTGCGATGGACATAGGCAAATCCAGTATGAATACGCTCCCCCCCGGCATCAAAAAACTTTCCTTCCAAAGATACATTATCCAGGTCGGCATAGGCTACAAAATCGGCTTCTTCACAAAGCGCTGATTTAGGGACTGGGGACTAGGGACTGGGGACTAGGGAACAGGGACTAGGGAACGGGGACTAGGGATTTTCTTAGCGCTGACAATAGACGCCCTACAGAATTTAATTGATTTTGCAGCTGTTCCGAAATTTCGCTTGTTATGAAATTGAGCCGTTCCGCTATAAGTATATGCGTTTCCAGTTCGGTTATTGAACCGTTTGCTATTGCCAGGAAGTGTAAATATTCATTCCGGCTTTTTCTTCCATTGCCCTCCGCTATATTGGCCGGAATCGAGACTGCCGCCCGCCTTATTTGACTGGTCAAGCCGTACATTTCCGTTTTCGGCAAAGTTGTTGTTTGAAGATAAACCATCTCGACCAAATTCATTGCTTCTTGCCAAACCGTCAGTTCTTTGAAGGATTTAATCATTGTATGCCTCCTGGTTTTTCCCCCCAATCCCTAATATATATAGGGTGCAAATGTGCAAAAAGCATGACTCATCCCTTCATTTTTTTTCACTTTCTTCTCTTCCCCAGTCCCCAGTCCCTAGTCCCCGATCCCCTTCCCCATTGCGAAATTCGACAAAGTATGTCATAAATATACCATGGCGGCACAAACAGCGGTTATTGGGGCGGGCGCTTGGGGAACAGCGGTTGCCAAGGTTATCGCCGAAAAAGGGAAGGATGTTGACATCTGGAGCTTTGAGGAAGATACCTGTGATGATATAAACAAAAATCACAAAAATTCCCGCTATTTGCCGGGAGTGGAACTGCCCAGAAATCTGCGGGCGAGCTCCAACCTTGTGGAGACCGCTACCAATCGAGAATTCCTCATCCTCGCGGTTCCCTCGCTTTATTTACTGCAAACAGCGAAGCAAATTCTTGAGTCGCCATCCATTCGTGAAGGGGCAACCGCAATCGCGGTTCTGACCAAGGGCTTTTTATATACGGACAAGGGCCCCCGGCTTATTCTGGAAACGCTTGAAGATTACCTTCCCGGTTTTTACAGGCAGTCGCTTGTATACATTGCCGGGCCAAGCCACGCCGAAGAAGTCTCGCGGGGCATAATCACGGGCCTTATCGCGGCAAGCGAGAACGCCAAAAATTCCATCCGGTTTAGAGACCTTATAAAGAGCAAGAGCCTTTTTGTTTTCTCGTCGTTTGACGTGCGGGGGGTTCAGGTTGCCGCCGCCGCCAAAAACGTCATCGCCATAGCGTTCGGGATGCTGGACGCGTTCAAGACAATGGGCGGCAACAGCAACGGCGCGTTTGGCGACATGAACCTGTTCGGAGACGGAACAGAATCGCTGCTTTTGGCCGCCGGCTTAAACGAGATACAAAGCCTGGGCAAGGCTATGGGAGCCACACATCCTGAAACCTTCACATCCATTTCCGGCATAGGCGATCTGGACGTTACCTGCCGTTCTATATTTGGCAGGAACAGGCGTTTCGGAAAAGACATAATCGAAAAAAAAATCCTTGAGCCGTTCAAAGACCTTGACGATCTTCTGGCGAGGATAAACGAGCTTGGCTACCTGCCGGAAGGAGCCGCCGCGGCGAAGTACGTAAAGGTTCTGGCGGAAAAACACAAACTTAAAATGCCCATTGCGACAGGCGTGCATCAAATTTTAAACCGCGAGATTGAGCCCGCCAACTTTCTTGAAAATTTCCTTAATGGGCTGGGGCATTAATAAAAATGTTTGATAAATTAACGCAAAAAGTTACAGACGCTTTGCGCTTTGTCGCCGGAAAATCGTCGATAAGCGAAAAAAATATTGAAGACGCCGTTGACGCGATCAAGATGGCGCTGCTGGAAGCGGACGTTAACCTGCGGGTGGTCAGGCGTTTTGTCAATTCCACCATCGAGGAAGCCAAGGGCGAGAAGGTGCTGCGCGCCGTTGACCCCGGCCAGCAGTTTGTAAAAATCGTCCACGACAAACTTGTAACATATCTTGGCGGAACCGATCCCGAGGAACGCAAGCTGAAACTCCGCGGCCCGGACGTTATTTCCACGGTGCTTATGCTGGGCTTGCAGGGCTCCGGTAAAACAACCAGTTCCGCGAAGCTCGCCCTGCGCCTTAAAAAAGAAGGCCGCAAGCCACTGCTGGTAGCCTGCGACCTTATCCGCCCAGCGGCAATGGAACAGCTCGCCGTTCTCGGCGGGCAAATCGGCGTGCCGGTTCATCGCGAGGAAGGCGCTGCGGACAGCGCTAAAGTTTACAAAAACGCCCTGACCTGGGCAAAGCAGAACCTGATTGACACCATTATTGTTGACACCACGGGCCGCCTGCAGATAGACGAAGCCATGATGGCGGAACTTTCCCGCCTGAAAGAAGCCGTACAGCCCGACGAAATGCTCCTCGTCGCGGACTCCATGACAGGCCAGTCCGCCGTTGACATAGCCAAAACCTTTGACGAAAAAATCGGCCTAACGGGCGTTATCCTTACCAAGTTCGATTCTGACACGAGGGGCGGCGCGGCGCTTTCCCTTAAAACCATCACCGGCAAGCCCCTGAAGTTTACGGGAACCGGGGAAAAGCCCGAAGACTTTGAGCCCTTCCACCCGGAGCGCATAGCCGGACGCATACTCGGCATGGGCGATGTCGTAAGCCTTGTGGAAAAGGCCCAGGAAGTAATTGACCAGAAAGAGGCCCTTGCGCTCCAGCAAAAAATGGAGAAGGAAAACTTTACCCTTGAGGACTGGCTTACCCAGCTTCAGTCGGTAAAGAAAATGGGCTCCCTCCAGTCAATGCTGGAGATGATACCCGGAATGCAGGGCCAGATAAGCGAGGCCGACATTGACAAGGCTAACCTGAAACGTCAGGAGGCGATCATATCTTCCATGACGCGCAAGGAACGCGCCAACCATTTGATCATAGGCCCGCCCCGCCGCAGCCGCATAGCCAAAGGCTCCGGAACCTCGGTGGCGGAAGTCGCCCGCCTTCTTAAACAGTTCGAGAAAATGCGCGTCATGATGAAAAAAATGGCGAAGATGGGAAAGAATCCGGCGCAGCTGTCTCAGATGATGGGCAACAGATAATTAAGCCGGGGGAGCGTTTTTCGCGCGACTTTCCTGCTGGGCTTTCGTTATCCTGTCCATCTTGCGGAAATATTCAGACTGTTTAAGTATTTCCTCGGTTGATACAGTGTGAATTTTATTGTCTACAATTTGAATCTTTTTAGTTTCCAGCATCTCTACCAGCACACTATTGCCTTTCTTCTCCGGTATGCCGACCATGTTAAACAGCTCGGGTTTCCCAAAGGCGAATGTATACGAGGTCGAGGCGTCCAGGGAAATACGGTTCTTTTCAAGCTGGATAAGCAGCGCGTCATACATCCGTCCCATGGGGTTGTCAATCATGGTATTCGCCAGCTGCTTGTAAATCAGCCATATCCTGTCCGCGAGGAGGGTTGTGATCCTCGTGATGATCTGGGGCTGGTTCTTAATCATCAGCTCAAAGTTCGCCTTGTTTACGGCCATCACGTCGCAGTCCTCATAGGCCACCGCGCTGGCCGCGCGAGGCTTGCCTTCCAGGAGCGCCATTTCCCCAAGTATGTCGCCCGGATTCAGCATGGCGAGAAGCACTTCTTTATTGTCAACGATTTTTGTAATTTTTATGGAGCCCTTCTGAATGATGAAAAGCTCGTCTCCGGGCTCTCCTTCGGCAAAAAGCATCGTGTTCTTTATGTAAGTACGGTTTACATCATGCGCCGTATACTCTTTTTGTATAAGACGGGTTGCCAGTTTTGAAAACTTTTCCTTGGCTGCCGCCGCTTTTTCCCCGTCGGGGCAGTGTTTTACATATCTGCCGTAGGCGTACATGGCCTGGGTATACTGTTTTTGGCTGAGGTAATATTCCGCCACGTCATAAAGGTGGAAAGGGCCGTCATCGGCGGTGTTTTTCAGGGTAAGCCTCGCCAGGGTTTCGTTCAGGAACCTGAGGCGTTTGGAAAATTGAAGGATTATCTTTATGGCTACCTGTGATTTTTTTTGAATAAGCCCCATATACTGGCCCTGACGCACGGAAATCAGCATAACATCGGTGATGGCCTGGGCGGTTTCTATATGGCTGTGAGACGACATTGTTGATATAACGCCGAAGAAGTCGCCGGGCCCCAACGTCTCGTCTTTCTCATCACCCACGTTCGCTTCTTTGGAGATTCTTACATTTCCCTGCTGGATAATATAAAAGCAATCAGCCTGTTTGCCTTCCACAATAATGTATGTATCTTTTTTATAATTGGCTACACCAAGCTGTGATTGGCTTTCTTCCATAAATACAGGCTCCTTTTTTAAATTACGTTTTTATTACGTTCGGGCTCTTGGCCCATTTGCGCCTGGCGTTGACAATGCGGGCAAAGTCGTTAATGTTTCTAACAACCATGCGCGTGGCGTACATCTCGATGCGGTTCTGCACAACAAATGTGTGAAGCGTCTCCCTCGCCTCCGTGACGCTCACTCCGGCCCAATGGGCTATGTCTTCAATGGTGGTCTGGAATTCACGGGCGTCTGTTTTCTTGTCAATATCAGTTAACGTTTCATCAAGCATAAGAAAAACGTCGGCTATCTTCAGCTGTGGGTTGGGCAGGGTAAGGATCATGAAACGCCGTTTTGAATCGTAAATTCTTTTTGAGAAAATCCGCATCAGGTTAATTCCGATCTGCGGGTTGCCCGTCATCAAAATTTCAAAATTCTGCGCGTTGAATTCCAGGGTCTTTACCTCGTCCAGGGCAATCGCCGTGGCGCTGCGCGGAGAGCCTTCCAGTATGGCCATTTCGCCGAACATTTCCGGCGGCTGAAGTATATCCAGTGTCCGCTCAAACTCCCCGTCGTTTTTCAGCAGCTTTACCCTTCCGGACTGGATAAGGTAGAAGGTATCGCCCGGCTCAAACTCGCTGAAAATTATTTCATCGGCCTGAAATACCCGCGTAAAACGGGAAAATCCCGAAAGGTCCTGTTCCATTTATGCCCCCAAATCCTTAAGCGCCTGTTTTACCCTTGCCCTCATGCCGCCCGCTTCCAGGTCCGGCAGCGTAAGGATTTTGTTATACCATGCCGCGGCCTGCGCCTTGTTGCCGAGCCTTTCCGACGCCTCTCCCATGTAGAACATCGCTTCTTTGGCGTCAGGATGATCCGGATTTTTCTTAAGCATGCCCATAAAATGTTTAATGCAATCATCAAACTTTTCAAGAAGGAAAAAACAGTGGCCTATTGAATATTCGCTTTTGGTAACCCATTCCGGCTCATTGCAGGTTTCAATGATTTTTTCAAAAATCTGAATCGCGTCATCGTATTTCTGGCTTGAGATAAGCCCCATCGCGTTACGGTAGTCGTTGGCGATTCCCTTTAACTGGGTCTTGGCGGCGCTGTTCGCCGCTCCCTTATTCACAAGCTGCAGGCTTTTCTCGGCCTGCGCCGCCTGCGCACCGGAGGGATAGTGAACCAGGTAACGCTCAAAAATGTATCTGGCGTGCTCGTAACGTTTTTGTTTCAGGTATTTTTCCCCGATGCTGAACAGCCCTTCGTCAGGTTTTACCGATTCAGAGTCCATAAGCTTGGCGATCTGCGCATGAACGCGCCGCATTTGGTTGGAAAAAACTTTAAGCATCTTGATAATGATGTTGGGGTTAGACATCGCGAACGCTTCAAATTCGGCGACTGTGAACACCATCGCGGACGAATCCGCCACGGCGACGGCGTTTTCCTCGCGCGGGAAATGGCCAAGCGCGGATTTTACGCCGAAGAATTCACCGGGGGAGACAAGCTCTCGCACCTCAGTCCCTGTCTCGGCGTCCAAAGTGGCCATGCTGACTTTCCCGCTTTTAAGGATAAAAATCCTGGACGCCTCATCTCCGCGCGCGTATATAAGTGAGCCGGTAAAATATTGATGGGATTTCGGCATATCTAAATTTCCTACTTTTTATTCTCAGGATCAAAAGGCAAGTAATCCAGTATTTTTTTACAGCCGACCTTGCCGCGGACATAGGTGTACAAGCCGGCCGGATCGCCTTTTACAAACATGCTCCGTCCGCCTACTTTAATTTGTGAATAACCGGAGGGCAATGCGCCCCCGAAAATATCCAGAAAACGCGTATCGCCGTAAATCGGCGTACCTGCCAAAACAAGCAGTTCAATATCCTTCATGGAGGCGTTTACAAGATTTTCATAAGGATCGTCATTTTTGGCTTTAAGCACCAGGATATCGCCCAGCTTGCCCTCGTCCAGGGTTCCGATCCTGTCATCCATCCAGAAAGCCTTCGCCGCGTTATGCGTAATCATCTCGAATATTGTTTTCGCCGGAAGATCCTCGCCGTACATGGAACGGTACAGCTCCCTGTCGTATTTAAGCTCCGCTAGAAGGTTCGCCGAGCCGCTTGCCGATGAATCCGTCCCTATGGTGACATTTACCCCGGCCTTGATCATTTTGCGAATTTTAGCGGTAACATTGAACATCGACATATTTGAGAAGGCGCACCACGAAACGCTCGCCCCGGCCTTCGCCACAATTTTTATGTCTTCATCGCTGAAGCTGATACAGTGGATAAGAAGGCAGTGGCTGTCCAGTATCTTTAATTTTTGAAGCGCCTGAACGCTATGCATCGCCTCATGGTCAAAGCCCTCTGCAAGGTGCGTTATGAAAGGCCACTTGTTTTGCATGGCCCGCTCATGCTCAATTTCTACCCCATCACCCCATTTAAGATCATAAGAAGTACACTCATGGGCGATACCATATTCAGCGAAGGCGCGTATGGGCAGTGTAGGCAGAATCGCGCTGTTGAGCTTTTGCGGGAAATGGTCGTTGACGGTTGTTACCCCGGAAAAAAGGCACTTGTAGCCGGACAGGGCGTACAGGTCTTCCCTTGTTAGTTGGGAGCGTTCCTTGAACATGGTTGAGGCTTTAAGGTCATTGTCCCAGGGCTGCCATGTAAGGTAGTAGTTGCCGGGTTTTGGGCCTACGGGAGGACGGTAATTTCCCTGCAGGTGATCGTGGGTATTTATCAATGAGGGGTAAATGTATGATTTACCCTTCAAATCTATTGATATTTGTCCTTGCGAGGAAACAATGTGTTCGCCCTTGACACTCAGGCTGCCGGCGCGCGGTTTCTTGCCATGGGACACCAAAATCCCCCCGGTCAATGTATATTCCAAAAGAAAGGCCGTCCTTTATATATAGTTTATTATCTTAGGGCGTGGAGGTCAACTTGTTTTTCTGATAAAATGGCATATTATGGTGGATCTGCATACCCATTCAAACGCCTCTGACGGAGATTTAAGCCCTTCGCAGCTTATGAGGGAAGCCCAAAAAAAGGGGATTAGCGTCATAGCCCTGACCGATCATGACACTTTAGGCG
>Ga0268262_10004030_pt1 | contig 15428 bp, 10 predicted proteins | sample TergutNc150P3_FD_190354 | JGI IMG/M metagenome (GOLD analysis project Ga0268262, IMG submission 190354) | Nasutitermes corniger P3 segment gut microbial community from laboratory colony in Florida, USA - Nc150 P3 (SPAdes) (version 2) | ecosystem: Host-associated > Arthropoda: Insects >... | reverse complement strand
TTGAAGCTGTTGGATACGCAAAAGAACCGATTCTTCCATGAGCGCATTGCGTTCAATGTCGCTTGCCGTTTCCTGTCTTTTCATTTTCTGCTCCTTCCATAAATAGGTTTATGCTGAAAATGTATGGTGTTCCGGCACAGTGGAAAATGGGTAAAATGTGTAAGTTTTTCCTTTACCAGAAAGGAAATTCTTAGTATATTGATAACAGGGGGAAAATATGCCGATAAAAGCGCCAGTGAAGAAAACAACAAAGAGCACTCAAAAAACGGTTAAAAAGCCAGTAAAAAAAACGCCCAAAAAGATAACATTAGATGATTTATTAAAATCTCAGAATGAAGCATGGGCAGCCATAAGGGAAACCCAAAAAGCCCACAAGGAAACCGAAAAAGCAATAAAAGAAACCCAAAAAAACATAGGCGGTCTTAACAACACATTAGGCTCTATGGTTGAACGTATAATGACCCCCGATCTCCCCCGAAAGTTCAAGCATTTCGGTTTTACGTTTGACAAGATAACAACCATAAAATGGACTAGTAACGGTAATGTCTATGCCGAAATAGACGGGCTTCTTGAAAACGGCACACAGGCAATGGCGGTGGAAGTAAAAACCACCCTCGAAATAGAAGACATCAACGATCATCTGAAACGCATGGAAAAGATACGGAAGTATGCCGATGAACACGGCGACAAAAGGGAATTTCTGTGCGCTATAGCAGCGATGATAGTCAAGCCCAAGCCTAAAGAGTATGCCCTGAAACAAGGGCTATTTGTCATAGAACCTTCTGGCGAAGATGTCAAAGTAATAAAACCGGAAACAAAACCGAGGGTTTGGTAAGCTGATACAAAAGAAAAATGAAAAATGAAGAAAGTAACGAAAGATTCTTGCTATTTCTCAGTTACCAAGAGTTCTCTGGGCATGCCGCATTACTGTAAAGAAACGTTAAGTCCGGTAAAAATCACTCCTATATAGTGGTATGACTTGTCTGTAAGGGTAAGAACCATGGAGGCGTGAAAATATGAAGAAAATTGTTTTCTGCAATATTATGATGAAAGGGCGGCTTAACGCTTTTCGTTATAATGTCAGCGGCAATAGCACGATTGAATACGACGGGGAAGTTATCTTTCCTGTTAACGGGATTCTGGCGCGTACGTTAAAAAAGGATGACGATGTTAAAGTTGTTCTGCTCAAAAAGGAAGACATCGACGGTAACAGCGACAGAAACATCGGCGAATATAAAAAAGAGCTTGACAGATTAAATTCCGGCATAGGAGCCAAAATTGAGTATAAAATTTTGTCCACGCCGCACAATGAAAGCCGGGAGATACAGGAAAAACTATTCAAAGAAATACTGGACGAATTCACGGAAGGCTCGGCTGTTTACGCCGATATTACCTACGGTACAAAATCGCTGCCAATTATTATGTTTTCAGCGCTCAACTTTGCCGAGAGGTTTTTTAAGGCGGAAATTAAAAATATAGTTTACGGAAAAGTAGATTTTGGCAATGATGATAAACCCTGTAACCCGGAACTGTTTGATATGTCAGCCCTGTTTTATTTGAACTCCATTGTGAACACGATAGAGTGTACGGACGGCAACTCGGCAATAAAAATACTTGATGCCATTCTTTCGAAGTAAGGATGCTTGATGAAGACGCAAAAGGAGCTGGAAAAACTAATAAACGAGTCCCCTTTGTTTTTAATCGATCGCGTCAGGGACAAAGAGCTTTTTGTTACGGAAGAAAGGCGCTTTCTCACCGATCTCGCCGACTATTTGAAACTTACCAGAAAAGATTTTCGCAGTATTGGCTTTGAGATATTCACTGCCGGGAAGGCGTGTATAGAATCGTATAAGGCTGAAAACGGCGTTTTCTTAAACTATTTTAATTCTGCGCTTAAAAGAACATTGTTTACCCAAAAAGCCAAAGAGGAAATATCGGAAACACGCGGCGGGCTTAAACTCGATCAAAAAACAAATCTGATAATTCGCCGGATGCTGCAATATATAAAGATAAACGGCGCGAATCCTGACGAGAGCGGGTTTGCAGACAAAATCGCCGCCGCCTTAAACATACCGCTGGAAAAAGCGGTTGAGGCGATTATGATAAACCACGATGTATTTGTCCAATCGGGAAATGTTCTAATAACAAACAAAGACGGCAAAAAAGATGAATTATTTAATCTTATTGCCGATAAAACCAGCCCGCCGGATAAAGCGTTGATAGATGAAGTATCTGTACAAACGCGTATTCAGGCAATAGACGCGGCATTTCAAAAACAGCAAGAACGCACAAAACCGCTGCTCTCCAAACTCTTAACCACGCGATTACTTAAGGCTTTGGATGATATACAGCTTATTGAAAAGGTCATTCCCGGTATTTCTTTTATAGACAAGCAATTATACGCCCGCTACAAAGAGAATCGCTCTGTTCCCACAGCAAGGGAAATTGGGGAATCCTTCGGTGTAATGGAGACTAGCATAAGCCGCACAATTAATACTTTTACAGAAAAAATAAATAGAAATAGTTAAGTTCATATTTTATTAATACTATATATAAAGTATACTAAACCATATTGAAAAGGAGAAAATTATGAGTACAGTTTTTGATCCAGCCGAATTCACCGTGTCAAAGGCAAAATCGCTGCCCGTCTTTCTTTTACTGGATGTCAGCGGATCAATGAATGAAAGCGCGGAAGGCGGGGCTTCAAAGATTCAAGTCCTGAATGGGGCCGTCAAAAAAATGATTGATTCTTTGGAAGCCGAGGAAAAAATGGAGACTGAATTCCTGGTTTCAATCATCACCTTTGGCGGCACGGCCGAAATCTATCGTAAGCCTATGTCAGCCTCGACTCTCAATTGGGCAAACATGACGGCTAATGGCAGTACGCCAATGGGTGACGCGTTTTCAAAAGTTAAAAATCTGATTGAAGATAAAGAGGTCATCCCGTCCCGCGCCTATCGTCCAACGGTAGTATTGGTTTCAGACGGAGAACCGACCGATAAATGGGAGCAGCCGCTGGAATCCTTAATCAACGAAGGCCGCTCTTCAAAATGTTTTTTCATGGCAATGGAGATCGGGCAAAAGCCCGGTATACAGGCTCTTGAACGATTCATTTCCAAAACGCCGTTTCTGGCGGAAGTGAATGAGAAAAAGGTCCCGAATACCGTGTTTCACGCGGCTGACGCGGAAAAAATACATGAGTTTTTCCGGAAAGTAACGATGTCAGTGACCACTCGCAGTAAATCACAGAATCCGAATGATATTCCGGTATCATCAAATCCATCTGAAGATGAAGGGGGGTATTGGTAATGGCGCAAGCTGCCGGAGATATGACTATTTATTTGATTTGCGACACATCCGGCAGCATGTCGGAAAGCGGAAAGTGTTTGATTACGCGCGGTATGGCGCTGACGATAGAACAATATTTCCGCCTTGGATACGGCAAAGGGGAAATAAAATTAATCGCGTGGGGCGAAGACGCGCGGATTGTCGAGTGGGTTTCCGGCAATGAATACCCCAAAGAAATGCTTGACTGTAAAGGCGCGGCAAACGCAAGGGCCTTAATTAAACTTTTAGGCGAACAGGTTGACGGAAAGGTTCTGTTCCTCACAGACGGATTTTGGAAGCGCGATGATGAGTCGGATATAAAACGATGGAAAAGGAAGCTAATGCCTGATACCCTCCGCGTCATAAAAATTGGAGCTGACGCAAATACTCACCTGAAAGGATCGGACGTATTCTCCGCCGAGGATTTGTTCGCCGCGCTGGACGGCTGGTCGGAAAGAGGCGTTATATGACATTATGGAAAAGTTTTGGCGCAAGCGTTCCTGGTCCCGGGCATATTCGGGAAGGCAAACCAAACCAGGATGCCTGGGCGGCGTTCCATTACACATGGAGCGACGGCGTCATCGCCTCCGACGGCCTGGGCTCAAAAATTTTTTCTGATTTCGGGAGTAATGCCGCCTGCCGAGCCGTGGCCTGCGCCGTTTACTCCTGCCGGTATAAAACAGAAATTGATCAAACCTTTCTGTTTGACAAAATAAAAAGCAACTGGCTTTCTTTCATCGCTCCGCTTGAGCCTCGTGATTGCTCGGCCACCTGTTTGTTCGCCTTCCGGTTTTCCGACGGATTAATCAGAACCGGAATGATCGGCGACGGTTTAATCGCCGTTTTAAAAAATGACGATACGGTTTTACCGATTAGCGAAGACAAAACGAATGGCTTTTCCAATATTACATCGGCACTTTCAATAAAAACAACAGGCAAAGAATGGCATTTCCTACCGCCGTTACAGGAGGACCTCTGCCGGGCTATTTTGCTCTGTACGGACGGCGTTTCCGATGATTTAACTGATATTGACAGATTTACCCGCGATTTTATAACACACGCCATTGATTCGTCCTGCGTCTGTGCATCGCGTAACGCACGGATAATGCTTGAGGACTGGCCTGTACCCAGGCACAGTGACGACAAGACCATTGCGTGCCTTTTTCGCAGAGAGGCAGAGGATGAATAAATCTGCTAAACAGCTTGCCGATGAATATGGTAACCTGCACTGTCTCGGCGAGGAACTCGCGCGCGGCGGACAAGGCGTTGTATACCGTACGACGGACGCCGATTTATCCGTAAAACAACCGCTAAACGCCGAAGGAGAACCTGATAAAGATATAAATTTAAGCGAACGTTTCAAAAATATCCGTCTCCTGCCCCTGCCGCCGCGCGTTCCTGTATCAATGCCGCTCGCTATTTTGCGTGACGAGCCGGGATATGTGATGCGTCTTTTAAACGGGATGAAACCGTTCAGTCATTTTAATTTGAATGGAAAAATAAAAACTGAACTTGGCAAACAACCGCTTCCCCAATGGCTGATGAATATTCCTGACAAAAACCTTGCCTTAAATCTTTTGCATTATGCCAACACCGGTTCAACCCGCCGCCGTCTGCGTTCGCTTGCGAAATGCGCCTCAATTCTGGCCCGTATTCACTGCGCCGGCCTTGTCTATGGCGATATATCGCCGGATAATGTATTTGTCGGCGAAGGGGAAACGCCCGATGTCTGGCTGATTGACGCTGACAACCTGCGCTTTGAATTGGCTAAAGGCGGGAAAACTGTCTTTACACCGCATTACGGCGCGCCGGAAATAGTCCGGAAAAACGGCCAATCCCGCCCTCGCACAGATTGCTGGGCTTTCGCGGTTCTGGCTTTCATGACAATCGCTCTCTGTCATCCGTTCATCGGGAAAAAGGTACTGGAACCTGAAGACGATAAGGGTTGGGATGCCGAGCCTGCGGCGGATGGAGCGCCCGTTGATTTGGATGAACAGGCTTACGCGGGTTTTCTGCCCTTCGTTGACGATAAGGATGATGATTCAAATGCCTCTCTCTGTGGTCTGCCGCGCGAACTTGTGGCAACGCCGGAGTTAAAACTGCTTTTTCAGGATAGTTTCGGCGCCGGACGGACACAAGCGCACAGACGTCCATCAATGGCGTTTTGGGCGTTGGAATTGGCAAAGGCTTCTGACAAGTCGCTGTACTGTCCAAATTGCAAAATGAGTTATTTCGCTGACAACTATGAAAAGTGTCCTTATTGTGATGAACCGCGCCCGGCATTTATCCGCGTTAAGACACCACGTTGGGAAATTATTAATTCCTCTGATACAAAGGAATTCCCCCTGCCTCATCGCCTCTTTTATCCGTTCTCTTTCGAACTTAACGATGATACAGAGTATGAAGCGCTTTTAGATTTTTCAGGTAAATCTGTACAGCCTGTCCGCGGGACAAAACCGTTTCCCGAAAAGATTATTTTTGACTTTGAGGAGGCAGTCAAATGAAATTTGACGACATCCCCGCTGATACAACGATCATGCGCGTCAGAAGAACGGACTATTCCTCAGAGCCTTTGGAAGAGCAGCTGGTCTTTGACGTTAAAGCCGCAAGTGCGGCGCACCCGGGTGAGTTTGAAATTCGGCTCGAAGGTAAAGTCATCACTGTTAAGCCGGTTGTTGAGATAGATGTGCGCCGTTTGAATAATGAGCTTGCCGCGGGTCGGTCTATGCTTTCGCAGCTTGCCAACAGGGCTAAAGACGGCAGTATCGAACTGCGAATAAAATTCTTCACCGGTGAATGTCTGGAGATGGGAGATGTCGAAATCGGCGTGGATGAATATGTAGAGAAAAAAATTGAGGAAATTGATCGCAAAATTAGCCGTCAACATCTTTATAAATACCTTGAAGCTCGCTGCTGTTTTATTCGCGGTAATGAAATGTTCTTTTTTATCATTGCGGGTCCCGCCATTGATGACGAATTGAAAGCTGATATTGAAGTTACCGCTCCCAGACCCGATCCAACCTCAAAGAACTCATTCTGTATCACAGGCGATGATATACGCTTTGTCGCTACAGTAACACAATTGGATGGAAAACAGATCTATGTTTCCACCCGCCTGACTAAATCAAAAAATGGCATCGACCGCGCGCTGCGGCTTGCCAGGGGAAATTTAAAATTTGTTGATTGGACAAGGGCAGGTCAGATTCAAATGCTCGCCAGAAATCAGATGAACAATCTTATTAAAGATGAGGGAAGTTACCTGAAAAAATGGGACGAGTTTGGCGATCTGGAAGGCGAACTCCTGCTTAAACAAGCCCGCGCAATCGGAGTATTGCAGTATTGTGATATGCGGCGGAATCGTGAAAATGGAACTGTTTCTGTCCAAATCTCGCAAGCGACTGAAGATGCTCTTAATGAATTGGCGGCTGGTAATGTGAAAGAACTCGAATGGATCGAACATATTGATAAATTGCCCGAATATCTAAAAAATCAGGATTTAAACTTTGCGGATTTTGTGAACGGCATTGAACAAGAGATTAAAAAGGAAGAGCTTCTGGGGAAACAGAAACAAACGAAGGATAAAAACAAGTGTTTCAAAGTTACAGATTACGACAATGATACAAAAACTCTTGTGATTTCCGATTCGGAGTCAGAAGAACTCCCCCAGACCGGCGTGTTTATTCTTTCGCTCCTGGGCGACAGCGCGCAAATAAAACGGCGGATAACCGCGCGCAAGGCTATCCTTGAAAGCCGTTCCGCAAATCCGCAGCTTGGCCTTTTAATTGAAGAAAAAGGCGAAATTACAAAAACCCGTCTACCGCCAAAAGTCAAACCGCTGCTCACCGCGTTTGTTCGTAAACAAGTTTTCGGGGATTATCAGCCGACTGATAATCAAATAGAAGCGGTTAAAATAGCCCTAATGACACCCGACATCGCTCTAATACAGGGGCCTCCGGGCACAGGCAAGACCACTGTAATTGCAGCGATTCTTGAACGTTTGAATGAGTTGGCGGATAAGCGTTACGATAAAATTAAAGGACAGGTTTTGCTGACTGCATTCCAGCATGACGCGGTCGAGAATATGATTAACCGTCATTGGCTTAACGGCATACCCATCCCGAAATTTGGCAAACGTTCAGGAGTCGATGAAAACAATTTTGACGCTTTTGAAAATGAGTTAATGGATTGGGTCGAAAGAATCGCCGGGAATTTACGCGCCAAAAAAGTAAATATCGCTGAAGTAAAAGAGGAAATGGAAATCAAGAATCTCTGTCTGCAATACAGCAAGGCGCCGACAAGGACGCTTGCCGCGAACCTTGCAAAAAAAATCGCTTCTCATGGCGTTGCCATTCTTGGGGAAAATATTTCGCGCCGCGCCGCTAATATCGCCAAAAGACTCTCGCTGGAAGAAACCCTTAACTGTGAATACAATCAGCTTCTTGACTCTGTGCGCCGCCTGCGTACCCGCCCGGAAAGTTTCGCTGATGACGGGCCGGATCGGGCGGCTGACGCTCTGGCCCTGGAAGATTTAAAAAACGATATTGAAGAAAACGAGAAGGACTTACTGGATAAGGCAAGTTTATGGTATGATAAAGATAACCCCCCGCCATTCCTGGGGGAATTGGCCGCGCTTAAGAAGAGACTTATGGTCAAATTTACCCCCCCGCCTGTGTTCCGCGTAGAAAAGCAAAGCGACGAAATACTGGCGCTGGCGGAAGAAGCAATCAGGAAAATCAAAGAGACGGGTTTTTCCGCCAGGGATAAAAAATCTGCGGCGCTTGCGGAATTCCTGGCCGAACTTGAGGGCAATCCATACGGAATAATTGACGCCGTATCGGATTACAGTTTTGCTTTCGCCTCTACCTGCCAGCAAAGCGTTAACAAGTTAATGCAAAAACAAAAGGGCATAGCCGGCAGCACAGAACATAATATGGATTATGAGCATGTGATTGTGGATGAAGCCGCCCGTGTTTCGCCCCGCGATCTTATGATCCCGATGGCGCAGGGCAAACGCATTATTCTTGTAGGGGATCACCGCCAGCTGCCGCATATCATTGACGACGAAGTCGCCCGCCAAATGGATGAAGGCGAAGCAGGTGAAAAAGAAACCGAATGGCTAAAGAAGTCAATGTTTGAGTATTTATTTTCAGAAAGGCTTAAGGCATTAGAACAGAAAGACCATATTACACGCCGTGTTACGTTGGATGAACAATACCGTATGCACCCGCTTTTGGGGGATTTTATCAGCCGCAATTTTTATGAACGGTTTGATCCGTCTGAAAAATTCGATTCGCACAGGCCTGAAAGCGATTTTAGGCATGACTTACCCGGTACGGATAACAAGCCCGCAGTTTGGCTGGATATTCCAAATGGCATTACTGAGAAAAAGGGAACCAGTTGGATTCGCCGTGCGGAAGTGACCGCTATTGCCGGACGGTTAAAAGAATGGATGGACTCAGAAGCAGGAAAAAAACTTTCTTTCGGAGTTATTTCGTTCTATAAAGCCCAGGCCGATCTTATTGAAAAAGAACTTGCCGGAATTAAGCGTGATGATAAAAGACTCCGCATTGGTACGGTTGATTCATTCCAGGGCATGGAGTTTGATGTCGTTTTTCTTTCCATGGTCAGGACATCGCGGGAAAACCGGAAACCGAAAGATGATGACAGGGAAAAGCAAGCGCAGAATATGTTTGGGCGTCTCTGCCTCTATAACCTCCTGAATGTCTCCATGAGCCGTCAGAAAAAACTGCTGGTTGTAGCCGGTGATTCCCGTTTATTGAATAACAGCCTCGCTGAGGAATTCATTCCCGGACTGGTTGATTTTTACAAGCTGTGCCGGGAAAAGGGGAAGGTACTGCAATGTCTTTGAAATTACTTGATTTTGGCAAGCCGAATATTCCCTTCGGTGAAATTATAGGAAAGCGGCTTAAACTCGCGTGGCCTGTTGATGCCTATCGTGTAACATTGCCAATGACAGATAACAGCGATGGCTTGAATATGTTCGAGCGTGTTATTCTGAAAATCATTGATGTCTGCGGTATACGGGAAGCGGACGCGCTGTCAGAGGAGATATGCATTCCCGTTGAAATGGTTAATTTTGTTCTCCTGCGCCTGAAGGATAAAGAGTTCATTGATGAAGACAACGAAATCATTAATCAAAGGCGCAGTATATGGAAGAAAGAAAAAGAAATTAAATTCACTACCGCGCTGGCGTTCCGCGAACTCGCTACAGGAAAAATTCTGCCATTCCTGCATTTACTGGAAAATGAGAATTCGCTGAGGAAGAAAGAAGAAAAGGGAAAGTACTTCACGATTCCATGGGTTAAAAAAAATAAGGGAATAAAGCCTGAACCGGGTGATATCGTATATGCGCTGCGGATGATGAAGAAACGTTCAGCCGTTTATGGCGGTTACCGGCAAATTCCGACGATTAATCAAATAATCATAGCTGGCGAACCGGAACCGTACTATATTGAGTGCTTAATCGCCATACAGAAAAGTGACGCCGAATTCCGCATTGCCAATCCTTTTGGCGGCGGCTTTTCACGGGTTCTTGAAGATTCCTTTTTTTGTCTTCTTGAGCAAAAAGAAAATGAAAAACTGGCCGAGTGGTTTATAAAATGGAAACAAGGATTGTCCAATCCGAAACAAAACAAAGAACCTGAAACCCCAAAAGAGCCATTTGACAACGATAAAAATTTAGGACTTTATCGAGAATTGGTTTATAGTTTACGCCCTGGAAAAAACACACCATACCGTTCCATCAGAAAAATTCATTCGTCGCTTGAATGGGCATTATTCTATGTTTGTATTCAAAGAGATTACAATGGCGCGGTCAATGAGCTCAAATTTGCAAACCAGGCAGATCACTCAGGCATTTTGGAAGCGGCGGCCAAAAAAACAGGGCTGGACTTGCCGCAAAAAGGTTTCCATCCGGTACCGGAAAAAAAACTTGAAAATTTTCTTGAGGGCAAGGCGGATATGGATACACTCATTAGTATCACTCTTTTAATAGCGGAAAAAGACCCCTTACACCCTCTGCACGAGATTGTCAGGAAGCATCCGGATTTCATCATTCAGCTTTTTAATATTAAAAAGAAACGAAGTGATCGAAGGCACGCAAAAGGTAATGCCCGAGAAAATACAGCCGGATTACCTGAAGACGATTTCATGCGGGAAATAATTACCGCATTGTTACCGGATATTCGTTTTACGGACGAGCCTGCCGCGCCTGCAGACAGTGATTCTGCCGCTGATTTGATGCTTGACTCGCGCACAAGCATTCAGAGTGAATTCGGCTTTAAGCTTGGAACAGATTTGCAGGACAGGCTGATAAACACGGAATGTTTATGGCTGTCATATAACGACGGTGATAACGCGCTTGATTTTATTAATGATTTGTATGCCGCGCTTCAGGCTATGTTCAGAAAGATACTCACGCGTACATTGCCTCCTGATATCAAAGATTCTAAATTCATCGAATGCGCGCAGGAAAAGGCAATACAGGCAGGACTCGTAAAACCGCCTGAGTCTCAACTGCCCGCGTCCCTGAAAACTGTCAAACCGCGAATGATTAAGGAAACATTACAGGGAAACGATCAAACGCTGGGCTCATGCGCGGTCGCGTTTCTTATCGTGTCAAATGAGGACAGCCTGAAAACAATTCCGCAAATTCAACCGTCATTTCTTTCTGATGTCGATAAAATTATAAATTTGAGCGGTCATGGAAACAAATCTTTACCTATGAATAAAGATGAAACTGGAAAAATACGCAAATCGGCTTATTCAACTATAAAAACACTTTTGGAGGTGGAAAAATGGGATTCTTATCAAAATTAGACGCTTCATTGAAGCAAATTAGAGCTGAAAAAGCGGACCTGAGAAAATGTCAGGACGAATGGCGGGACAAACGAATCAAACTGGAGACGGAGATTTCAGAGACCCGCGAAAAAAAGCTCTCGGCATTAGAGGATGAAATCGCGAAAATAAAAATTAAACGGTTGGAAGACATTGCAAAAGCCGAACAAGCCGAGCGAGAACATATTCACGCGGAAATCGCCATAGAACGGGATGCCTGGCTAAAAGAACTGGAGGAGTCACGAAAACAACTAAGTGTCCAGCGGAATGAACTTGCAAGACAAAAGGGCGTGATATCCGCCTGGCAAAGTGAAATCCAGAATCGCAAAACAGAACTTGAATCTACGGAAAAAATTCTTGAACGGAAGGAAGAGCGTCTTGAAAACCAATGGCAAAAAAAATACGTTGATTTGGATGACAAACTGGAAGCGCTGTTGGAAGAAGAGCGCGAATCGCTTGAGGCTGAAAGGCAGTCATACAAAGACGAAATCACCCGTCTGCGCGACAGCCTCCGTATCCAAACCGAGCTTGTCGGCGCATTAGAACAATTGAAACGGCAGCTAGGCGGTAAAAATCCCGCTGAAGTCATCCGCGAACTCAACAGCAAGACAGACGAACTTAAACGCCTTCAAGAGGAACTCGCAACCCGCCCCACCGAAGAAACGCACGAACGGTATAAAATATTTGAGGCGGAGGCTGAACGTCAAAAAGCGCTGGCGGATGAACGTAAAAAGCAAATTGACGCTAACAGAGACGATATTGCGGAAGTTGACGACCTGCGGCTAAAAAACAGCGTATTGGAAGCGGAGAACACATCTCTTGCGCAAGAGGTATCTATTTTTAAGGGTATTGCAAACAAGGCAGAGGCTGAACTTGAACGTCTCCTTGCCCCATATGATAAAACTGACAATGAGCAAAAACGGGAAAAAGCAGTCGAAGCAATCATAACTCCTCCGCACTTCGGGAAAGAGAATGTACAGAAACCTGTCAAAACCGATGATAACAATGACGAAATTAAATGGCTGAAGGAAATTGGCAAAAAAAGCAAGGATTACGGGATTGATTTCAAACCGCGTATCCTGTACGCGTTCCATACGGCGTTAAAAACTGCGGAATGGTCTCCGTTGACCATTCTTGCCGGCGTCTCCGGCACAGGCAAATCCGAATTGCCGCGCCTGTACTCGCACTTTGGCGGTCTTTACTTTGAGCCGCTCTCCGTCCAGCCGAATTGGGACAGTCAGGAATCCATGCTTGGTTTCTTTAATTCAATTGATAATAAATTCGACGCACAGCCGGTACTGCGTTTTCTGGCTCAAAGTCAGGAGGAATGGGTTGATAAATCTAATGGCCAAGAGGACTATCCTGGATTAAAAGACGCGGTCTGCCTTGTCCTACTTGATGAAATGAATCTCGCTCATCCTGAGCTTTACTTTGCGGAATTTCTGAGTAAACTCGAACTGCGGCGCGGAATGAAAGGCGAAGATGCGCCCTCGCTTCCGGTTAAAATAGGCGCCGGAATAAAACCTTATGACCTCCGGCTGGGCCGCAATGTTCTTTGGACAGGGACCATGAACCAGGATGAAACTGTGCAGTCGCTTTCTGACAAGGTTTTGGATCGTTCTATCATCATTCACTTCCCGCGCCCTATAAAATTAAAGAGTCGTGAAGAATTGAAAGACCTGAAGAAATTTCATAAGTTCTTTCCATTACATAGAAGAAACTGGGAGAACTGGTGGGAAAAAGACGTTTCAAACATCAAGGAAAATGTCGCGCCATATAAAGAATATATTGAAAAGATGAACACCTGTTTGGCTGACGCGGGTCGCGCTATCGGACACCGTGTATGGCAGTCAATCGAATACTATATGGCGAACTATCCCGAAGTCCGCGCAGCGAAAAATGGGGATACAAATTTTAAACTTGACGACGCAATGCATAAAGCGTTTGAAGATCAGCTTGTCCAGAAAGTCATGCCAAAATTGCGCGGTATAGACACCCACAGAAATAGTAAAGGCGGCAAATGTCTTGAGGATATCCGTGGACTAATCAACAACACCGAAATTGGCGGTAAACCGGTTAATCTTGCCAAAGACTTCGAGTTAGCCAGCGAACTTGGTTACGGACAGTTCATGTGGCAAACAGCAAACTATCTTGAGTATGATTCAACGTCAGAAAAGCCTAAGGCAGAGACAAGCAACGGTGAAGGAGCAAATAAAACACAATCTGATGGGAACAAAGAATGACTCTGAGTGAACTTTACCATTCTTATTGTGAGGATGGGGAAAAAGGCAAAGATTCCCGTGCTTTACTTGAACAGATAAACTGGTTTTTTGTCAATGTAGATTTTGACCCCAAAACAGGTGAAGCGCTTCCGCAAGCCCTGTCAAGATTCCTCGACGACAGGATGATAGCGAAGCCGGCGGATGACGGAACGATTCATGACCGCCTCTGGCGCATCACAGAACATGCTCGCTATTCGGTTGAACGTGTATTCCGTACGCTTAACGAAAGCCCGCGACGCGAACAGGCGTTATTGCATGTCCGCGCGGTACGGGAATTGAACGCAAACAGTTTTATCAAACTCAGTAACCGTCCGGGCCGCACTATCCGGGAAAAACTTAAAGACAAACCCTATTTGTACGCGGTCCGTCGCTTTCAATCTGTTGATCTTCCGGAAAATCGCCTTTTGAAAGAATTTATAACCCGCCTCGCTGAACTTCTTGAATTACGTCAGGATTGCCTTAAAGAAAAAGAAGAAGACGAACTGCTTCCAAAAATTAAGTCCTGGCTTCTTGGGGACGAGGCGCAAAGCATAAGTCGTTGGCAAAATCTTCCGCCAAACAACACGCTTCTGTCTCACCGTGATTACCGCCGTATCTGGGACGCCTGGCGTTGGCTGCAAACGCTTGATGAAGACATTGACAGCGACTGGAAAGAATTTAGAACCCGTAAGAGAACAATGGATCTCTGGCTTAAATGTAAAAAAATATATTCTGATGATCAGTTTATTTTTGCCGATATGCCGATTTACTTTAACTACGAAGAAAAAGAATTTAAAATTGATCCATGGGTTAAACCCAAAATTCTAAAGAAAAAGATTAACCGCCGTTCCACAGGCGAAATACCCGAACCTGTTGTCTGTGTTGATTTTACTACCCTGCGTCCGCGCTATTCCACCGTAAAGGATGTTTCACAGGAACTATATGAAACTTATCTTTGGCAGCATTGGGAGAATAATAAAGATGAATCTTTTGACCTCGAACTTTTCAATTCCGATGCTGCTTTTCTCCATCCCGATGTTAAAGCTACGATTTCTTCCGCCGATCTCTTCTTCTCCAAAGACAAACAAATCGAACATCTTGACAGTGCCGCTCGCGCGTTTACATTAAAACTTCATAAGACTTTTATAAACGATACTCTCATTTGGCTCGTTCCCGATTTTCTTAATGACTTTGAACTTGAACTCATCCGCCGTAACATTAATGCCCGTTTCCCCAAAGCGGAACCTCTTCCCCGAAGCGTTGCTGCTGTTTTTGACTTTGAGAAGGTTGATTATTCCATAATAAGCGAGGAATTTATCGTTATGGTTGTCGATACTATCGGCGGTAAAACCTGTGTAATAAAACTCATCGCCCGCTTTGATGAAGATAAAAAACTCATTGATCGCGTTCCGGAAACTAAAGGTTATTATTGGGAACGCTGTCCTCCGGACTTTATTTCTGACAATGCTCCTGATGGTACAGTATTAAAAAACTACGAAATAATAACTGTTGATGAAAAAGGCATTTGGCATGATAAAGTAAAGCCGACAGCGCCTGAATTTATTAATCCTGACATTATTAAAAAGAATGAACGGATCGGACAATTCGATCTTCTTATTAATCTTTCCGAAAGCCCTGTAGTCGGCGGAATCCATCTTCACGATTTACAGCAAAGGGCAGGAGACATTCCGCTTTGGCGCGATCATATTCCTGAACTTAAAATCAAAGTGAATATAGGCGGGAGCTTTCAGTATTATATCCTCGTTTCGCATGATACGATTATAGAACCAATCCGTGGTAAGCCTGTTCGAATTAAAATTAATGATAAATTTACGCTTCCCGCCGGAAAGCTATTTTATGAATTTCCGCTTTTGCAGGGCGAAAACACCGTTAAAGTAGGATACTCCGCGAAACTTGAATCACTTGAATTCCCGCTAAAAATAGATACCGTTTGCGAATTGAATTTGACATTTACATACGGCG
>Ga0268262_10004029_pt1 | contig 15431 bp, 15 predicted proteins | sample TergutNc150P3_FD_190354 | JGI IMG/M metagenome (GOLD analysis project Ga0268262, IMG submission 190354) | Nasutitermes corniger P3 segment gut microbial community from laboratory colony in Florida, USA - Nc150 P3 (SPAdes) (version 2) | ecosystem: Host-associated > Arthropoda: Insects >... | reverse complement strand
TCTACAAAAAAATCTTTTTGTTTTCTCAAAAACTCGAATTCTGCCATGGTATAAACAATTAAATCCATTGCCATTTTTCTTCTTACCTCGCGAACAGCCGCCGAAACAGGTTTGCTTCTTTCCATAAACTCGCTGAAAGTTTTAGCTCTTTCGTCTGAGTCCAGTACAACAAGTACATCCAAATCGCTATCTTCCGTTTGCGTGCCTTTTGCGTATGAACCGAACAAAATAACCTTACGAGGCTTTAATTCTTTGAGCCGTTCGGTCATTTCTTCTATAAGGCATTGGTTGTGCATAATGGTAATATAGCAAATTGATTTGGTTGCGTAATTTACTATATTCCTGCTTAGAAACTACTATTTAGGAGAATAAAATATGACTCAAAAGGAACAAGTAATTGATGCTTTAAGAAAAATAGGGAAAAAAGCAACTTTCAAGGAAATTTATAAAAAAATAGATGTTAGTCGATGGGGAAAAACACCAGACGCATCTATTAGGATGTATCTCACTGATAAGAAAAGCCCAATCAAAAGAGAAAAAGATAATAATAAGACCTATTATATACTTGATGAATCAATAAAAAATGTCGACAATACAAGAAATGCCAATGATAATAAACCATTGCCAAAAAATAAAGATGACAAAAATATTGGAAAAAATAATAAGAATGGTATTTATTTTATTTGTTTAAGTAACGCTGTTAGTTTCCCAGCTGCTGAAAGTTTATTTAAAATTGGTAGCACAGAAGATATTACAAATCGTATGAATTCCTATAGCAGTAGCCTTCCATATGATCCGGTTCAATTAATAGATTTTTTTCCAGTACCAATTGGAATTAAGCTAAAAGAAATTGAAGATGAATTAAGAAAAACGTTATTATCTTCAAATGATTTAAGGATAAATAAATATACAGGTGGAAAACATAAAGAATGGTTACAAAAACCATCTTGTGATATGACAGATAAAAATCGAAGAGGTCAACTTGTTTCAAAAATAAGAGACATATTTAATGATATTATTAAGAAAAAATGCACATAACATTCATAACAAAGCCATATTCTTACGATTTTAATTGTGCTTTGTACTTTTCCAAGCAAATGCCGTTTGGTTGATTACTAAATTCCCTTTGTGCATAAAATCTCCATTCCCATCGGTGGCATGACTTGCGCGGCTTGTGCCAGGCGGGTTGAAAAAGCCATTCTAAAATTGGAAGGGGTGAAAACTGCATCGGTGAATTTTGCCACGGAAAAAGCCGTAGTCTCTTATAATCCACAGATAGTTGGGCTGCCCGTTATTAAAAAGACAATAGAAAAAATAGGCTACAAAGCATTGGAAAACAAAAAGAGCGAAATCAAAACGCTCAGAATAAAACTCATAATATCCGCTGTATTTTCAATACCTCTTGTTTATGTCGCTATGGTATCAATGACAAGTAATTCATTGCTTGAACTCCTGCTGGTTATCCCCATTGTTGGAATGGGATACAAATTTTACACAGTTGGTTTTAAAGCATTAGTACAGCGAAGCCCGAATATGGATTCGCTGATAGCCATTGGAACAAGCGCGGCTGTTTTATTTAGCTATTACGAAACTGCGGGCATTATAATTACTTTGGTTTTGCTTGGCAAATATTTGGAAGCTGTGTCTAAAAACAAAACTGGCGCGGCTATTAAAAAATTGATGAGGCTTGCGCCCAAAACCGCAATAGTTATGCGGAGCGGGGAAGAAAAGGAAGTCCCAATAGACGAAGTAGAACCCGGCGATATTATCTTGGTGAAACCCGGCTCAAAAATCCCTGTGGACGGCAGAGTGATAGAGGGTTGCAGTGCCATAGATGAATCCATGCTCACAGGCGAGAGTATGCCGGCTCACAAAAGCGCAGGCGATTTGGTTTACGCTGCCACCATAAATACCACAGGAATGTTGCGTTTCAAAGCCGAAAAAGTTGGTGCAGACACAGCACTAGCGCAGATTATTAAACTGGTGGAAGACGCTCAAAGCGGCAAAGCACCCATAGCAAAAATGGCAGACACAGTTTCTGGCTACTTTGTTCCCATAGTTTGCGCAATAGCCTTGGCAGCGGGAATTGCGTGGTTTTTTGGAACTGGTGGCAATTTTGAGTTTGCGCTTAGAATTTTTATATCCGTGTTGGTTATAGCCTGCCCTTGTGCGTTGGGGCTTGCCACGCCCACAGCTATAATGGTTGGAACAGGCAAGGGTGCAGAAAAAGGCATTTTGATAAAAGGCGGGGAAGTGCTGGAAATGGCGCATAAAATTGATGCGATAATTTTGGACAAAACTGGCACAATCACAGAAGGCAAGCCCGAAGTTGTAACGGTGGAGGGAGATGTACTGCAACTGGCGGCATCGCTTGAGAGATATTCCGAACATCCCATTGCAAAAGCCATTTGCGATTATTACAAAGGCGAGTATTTAGAAGCGAGCGATTTTAAGAGCATGGCGGGGCAAGGTGTTGAAGGCATAATCGGTGGCAAAAAAATTGAGATTGTTCGTGGCATTAAAATTTTTGCAGACGGTGAATACATCGGGCGGATAGTTGTTTCTGATAAGCCCAAGCAAAGCAGCTTTGCAGCTGTTGAAAAATTGAAAAGCATGGGTATTGAAGTGATGATGCTCACAGGCGATAATAAGGAAGCCGCTGAAAACATCGCAAAGCAGGTGGGAATTGACAAAGTTCTTGCCGAGGTGTTGCCGCAAGACAAGGCGAGTGAGGTGAAAAAATTGCAGGAAAAGGGTTATAAGGTGGCGATGGTGGGCGATGGCATAAACGATGCGCCTGCTTTGGTTCAAGCCGATGTTGGCATTGCGATAGGTTCGGGAACTGATGTGGCTATGGAGTCGGCAGACATTGTGCTTATGAAAAGCGATTTGACTGATGTTCCCGTAGCCATAAATTTGAGCAAGCAGACAATTCGCAACATTAAGCAAAATCTATTTTGGGCATTTGGCTACAACGTGGTTGGCATTCCAATAGCGGCAGGGGTTTTGCATTTGTTTGGAGGTCCTTTGCTGAACCCGATTTTCGCTGCAGCCGCGATGAGTTTAAGTTCGGTTTCTGTTTTGGCAAATGCGTTGAGGTTGAGGAAATAAAAGCTACGCCCCATCAAAAAACCGCCCACCTTCCGGCTAGTGGCGGCACATTGTGTTTGCTTCGCTAACACAACGCGTTTCAGTCTCGGACACAGCGCACTGAGTATAGACGAGACTTAGCGACGCTAGCACGGTTCACATTGGCGTTGTCGTAGTACATAAGCCGGTTGTAGGCGGTGGAAGTCAAATCCGACTCCGTGCCGCTCCACCAGATGCTGCGGGTACCGACATTGCTGAAGTTGCCGTTTGCATCGCCGCTACCGCCCGGCAGAGCCGAAAAGCCTAAGTCATCCGTGCCTGTATTCGTGCTCCACAGAGATGAGTTTGCTTTCAGCTCAGTTCCAGCAGCACAAATAATGTCTGTGGGAGTGCAGCTTGGATTGACAAACTGCATTAAAGCTCCCCACTCGGCATCGCTGGGCAAATGCCAGCCAGAAGGGCATACGCCCTGAACGCCGCTGGAGTTATTCATCGCAGTTGACCAGTTGTAAAGCCTGCCGTAGGTAGCGCAATTCTTAGCAACACTATCGGCGGAAACGCCATCAACGCCTTCCGCATAGCATTTGCTACCACTGGCATTGAAGCTCAAGTTCTCCGCCATCCAGGTCTGGGTGTCTATAGACACGAATTTGTACAGCTTTCCATCGCGAGCATCGCATAACTGCGTCGAGGTTGCTTCTAGTTTGTCTATCGCTCGCGTTTTGGCTGGAGAGGCGTTGCCGGGGCAAGCCATTGTTTCAACACCTTCAGCTATGCAAGTTGTCGGGGTTGTTATTACCCACTCCCCCCAGTCAAGCTGGACTATCGCTCGCGTTCCGGCAGGAGGAGAAACATTGCCGGGGCAAGCCATTGTTTCCTCGCCTGCCGCTTCGCAAGTTGCTGGGGTTGTAACTGTCCATACATAATCAAGTTGAGGTATATCTTCCGTTTTCATGTCTGAAGGATTGTTTGCGCAGGTTAGTGTTTTCAAGCCCTTCGCCACGCAAGTGGGAGCGGTTGTTACTACCTCCGTCCATCCTTCGCAGACATAGCTGCTGGAGCTGCCTACGCTGGAAGAAGACGGGTTGCCGCTGCTCACATCCGAGGACGAGGAGGCGATGTTCTCGCTGGACGTGCCGCCGGGGGGTGGCTCGTTGCCACCATCGCCGGAGCAGGAAAGGGTGAGTGCTGTAGCAAGCGCGAGGCTTGCCGTGAGGGCGAGTTTATGGTATGTTGCCATAGTTTTTCTCCATTTTTTGGCTAATAGTCAAGTTTCAATATAGAAATATAATATTTTTTGACAAAGTTGTCAAGGGTGGGCGGCTGAACACCGGTAATTCGGCGCAGAATGCTCATTTGTGCAGGTCAATGTGAAATCGAGGAAATTAAAAAGTCAACACCTGTTTGCAAAATGCGTAAACCCGAATTTTTTAAACGACATCTCTTTTGTCATAGATGGCAGGTTCGTAGTGATGATTGAGCACCAATCATCGATGAACCCGAATATGCCGCTGAGGATGCTTCTTTACATCGCAAGGGTTTACGAGAAGATAGTCAGCAACGACAACCTATACGGCTCTAAAAAGATAGCCATCCCGAACCCCGAATTCATAGTGCTTTACAACGGGGACGATGAATGCCCCGACAGGCAGGTTCTAAGGCTTTCAGATATGTTCAGCGAGCCGCTGGCAGGAAGCCTTGCCAAGCTTGAGCTTGAGGTGAACGTTTACAACATAAACAAAGGCAGGAACGAGGAATTTGCCATTCGCAGCGAAAAGCTGAAAGGCTACGAAACTTTTATATATTTAGTGAAGGAGTATGTCAAGTCGATGGACAGGGGCAGCGCCATAAAGCGTGCCATTGGCGATTGCATACGCCAGGATGTGCTTAGGGATTTTTTAAAGGAACACGGGTCGGAGGTGCACAATATGTTGTTGAGCGGATGGAATTGGGACGATGCCAAGCGGGTTTGGCAGAGGGAAGCCAGAGAGGATGGCATTGAGATTGGCATTGAAAAAGGCAAAGCGGAAAGCAGAGAAGAAATCCTCAGCCTTATAAAGCAAGGTTATAGTTTGGCGGATATTGAAAATATGCTTAAAGCTCAACCCAGAGGTTGAAAACTAGTAAAAATGGAAAAAACAACACTTAAAGTTGAAGGTATGTCTTGCGAGCACTGCGTGATTTCAGTTATGACGGCAGTTGAGGCTTTACCCGGCATAGCGAAAGTCTCTGTGAAATTGGCAGACAAGAGTGTTGCGGTGGAATATGATTCCAGCAAAATAGCTCTGGACAAAATCAAGGCGAAAATTGAAGAGCAAGGGTATGATGTTTTGTAAAAAATGCGTATAACATTCATAACAAATCCGCATTCTTGCAATTCTAATTGTGACTTGTGCTTTTCCAAGCAAGCACCGCTTGACTGGGAGTTTATGCAAGAAATGGATTTTGCCGTTATTGAAAAAGTTGTGGACGCATTTTTGCCGCTTGGCTTAAAAGAGATAATCCCAAGCACCATTGGCGAACCATTTCTGTATTCCCGTTTTGAGGATTTTCTGCTGCTCGCAAAAAGAAAAAATATAAAAGTCAACATAACCACAAACGGCACATTCCCAAACGGCGGCTTAAAAAAATGGCTGCCATTGCTTTTGCCAGTTCTAAGCGACATCAAATTCAGCGCAATGCACGGAAAAATTCCGAATGGTATTTTTGAATTTATAAATGAAAGCAAAATAAATAAATTTACTATCACAATACAAGCAACGCTTGATAAAGGCGATAAATTAGATGAAGTTCCAAAAGGCGTGGACAGATTGAAAATAAATGAACCTTGGATATTAAATTCTCCGCTGCCAGATAATTTTCAATTAAAAGAATGTCGCTTTTTAGGCAAAGAAATTTGGGTTTGGGTGGATGGCACATTTCAAGTTTGCCCTAATCCCGATGCTCGCTTTGGGATGCGGACAAAATTCCCGTTCGGCGATTTTGGGAATTTTGCAACCCAAGACCCCTTATCAATTTGGAACGGAGCGGTTTATAAAAATTTTTGCAAAAATTACAAGGAAAATGCTATTTGCAAGGATTGCAAGATGCGATGTCTTTCTTAATCTGTTCCTTCAAAGCATCAACGCTGTCAAATTTTACTTCGTCTCTCAGCCGCCCGGTGAGTTCAACGGAAAGTTTTTTACCGTATAAATCTCCGTCAAAATTGAGTAGATGGGCTTCCAACCCAACAGGGCGACTTCCAAGGGAGGGCCTGTTGCCTACGTTGATAACCGCTTTGTGTTTTTGCTTGTCAAAAGATGCCGTTCCAAAATACACTCCATTTTTGGGCAAAAGTTTGTAGTCTGGCAGATGCAAATTAGCGGTTGGGAAGCCGAGCAGCCTTCCTTGCCCCAAGCCGTGCTCAACAATCCCGCTAAGGGAATAGCTTCGCCCAAGCATTGCGTTTGCCAAGCTCACATCTCCTTTTTTTAATGCTTCTCTTATGCGAGAGGAGTTGATGGCTTCGTTGCTAAATAAAACCGGGTTTATTTCGTGGATGAGCAAGTCGGGGAAAAATGCCCTTAGCGTTTCTGCACTGCCTTTACCGCCACGTCCAAATCGTTGGTCTAAACCGAGTACCCAAATTTTTGTGCCATATTTTTGTACGGCAATATCGCTCACAAATGAGCGGAACGGCATTGCGAACAAGTCTTTATCAAATTTCTGCAAAACGAGCGGAATGCCGCAAGTTTCCATAATTTCTCTTTTCTCTTCATTTGAAGTTAAAAGTTCTGGGTGTCCAGGTTCTTGAATTACGTGCCTTGTATGTGGTTCAAAAGATATGGCGAGGTGCGGCATTCCATTTTTCTCAGCCTGCGTTTTCAATGCTTCAAATAAAGCTTTGTGCCCTAAATGGCAACCATCAAAATTACCTAATACAATTGCAGTCACGAATTATAATTTAGAAAGTGTGGGCAGGGTTTTAATAATAGCCCATAACAGCACTCTTATAACATATCTACCCCACTTCCAAAAAAAATTTCTACCTTTCCACTATGGTTAAACATCTTGTTCTTTGGAAAATGAAACCCGTGGCAGATGGACGCACGGGAAAGGAAAATGCGGAAGTTTTGGTTCAAAGACTCAATGCCTTGAAAGGCGTGATTCCTTTTGCCGTTTCTATAGAAGCCGGCGTTAATTTCAACAGCACTGCGGCAGCCTATGATGTGGGCTTGCACTCGGCTTTCAATACGAAAGAAGATTTAGAAGCCTATCAAAAGCACCCTGCGCATGTTCAAATTGCAGAATGGGTAAATAGCGGCATTGCGGAATCTAGAGTTGTAACAGATTTTGAAATTTAGAGGTTTTTATGACCCCGGAAATAGAAGCCTTGCGGCAGAAGCTGGATTTAATAGAAGACAAACTGATTTCGCTTTTGAATGAACGCGTGAAATATGTGCTTGAAATCGGGAAAATAAAGCATGAAAAAGGTCTGCCTGTGGAAGACCCAAAAAGACAAGAACTCATTTTAAACAGAGTTGTGCAAAAAAATTCCAATCCTACTAGCGATGAGTTTATAAAAAATATCTTTAAAAAAATAATAGAGGAATCCATAAGGCTGGAAAAACAAATATGAAAGCTACTCGCATTACACTGGTCGGTTTTGGTTTGCTTGCGGGTTCAATTGCAATTGCTATTAAATCGGCAAGCCAGCATATTGCAATTCGTGCAGTTAGCTCAAAAGAGACTTTGCAAAAAGCTAAAGAGCTTTCCATGGCAGATGATTTTTTTGAATATGGAGATGTTCAAAACTGGTTGCCAAATTCGGATTTAATTCTATTGTGCGGACCCATAAAGCATATTTTGTCCACCCTTGAGGTTTTAAAAAGCAATGCGGAACTGCTTAATGGTAAAATGGCTGTGGTTAGCGATATAGGCAGCACAAAGGAGTTGATTTGCGAAAAAGGTTTTGCCCTGCCGGAACCCTTTGCTTTTGTCGGTGGTCACCCTATGGCAGGTTCGGAAAAACATGGCATTGAAAACAGCGACCCATCTATCTTTGAAAATACTTATTGGTTATATTGTTTACCGGAAAAAATAAAGGAATTGCCAAAATCTTTAAACGAATTTTTGTCTTTTTTGGGTAGCCAGCCTGTGCAAATCTCGCCTCAGGAACACGACGTTGCAATGGCGTGGCTCAGTCATGCGCCGCAACTCATCAGTACTTCTATGGCTACAGGTCTTTTTTTGAGTATTATTGAAAAGCATTTGCATTTAGCTGGTCGCGGCTTTAGGGACATGACCCGTATAGCAGGTTCGTCTTGGAGCATGTGGAAGGATATTTTTGAAACAAACAGACAAAATGCAACAGAAGCACTCGCTGCCTATGCGGCAAAAATTTTAGAGATAAAAAATGCTCTTTCCGGTGAGCAATTTGACAAATTGGAAGATAATTTTTTGCGTGGCAACAAAACGAGATATGATTTAGAAAGGGGAAAAAATCTAGCTTATCCACTTTACGAAGTTGTTGCGCAAATTCCCGACAAACCCGGTTCTATTTTGCAAGCATTGAATCCGCTTGCGGAAAAAAATATAAATATCAGGGAGATTGAACTTATGAAAGTTCGTGAAGGCATTGGCGGAACTCTGCTTTTGGCTTTTAAAACGGAAAATGAGGCGAAAACTGCGATTGAACTTTTAGAAGATAAGGGAATATATGCTAAAAGGAGAGTTTGAGCTTTATACAGAAAAGGAAGCGTTTTGCAACTGCGCATTTTTGGCAGCTCTTGCGAATGGCAATTCCCTTATACATGGGGTTAAAGCAACTCCAGAAATCACCGCTTTTGCGAGTTATTTAAGCGAAATTGGCGCATCTGTTCATGTAAAAGACGGGCAGTGGGAAATTACAGGTGTAAATTTTAAATGCAAAGAAAATTTGAATTTTGAATGGGTAGGGAACGATTTTCCGCATCAGAAAAGGAATAGGAAAATAATAGAAAACCTGCTCAACGGAACCCCTTTTAAATGCGAAGAAAAAATCGCGGTAAAAGATTCTTTAATCAGAGAGCTTTCAACCTTTGGCGCAGAGCTGGAGTGGAAACAAGATGGCATTGACGAAAGCGATGAGCTTGCCAAGCGCATGGCGAAATTGCATGGAATAAAAAACGAAAGAAAATGGATTTGCAATATTCCTCCCGTACATTCTTTGCTCTCAAGAGACAGGTTCATAGCGGGAGATGTAACGGAAGCTGCTTTTTTGGCTTTAGCGGCTTCTTTAATTCCAGACTCGAACATCACAATAAAAGCGGTTAGCCTAGATGCAAGCCGTGCTGGAATTTTCGGGGCATTTAAAAGGCTGGGCGCGGATATTGAATTTGCTACCCGCCATGAAAGAGGGAATGATGTTTGGGGCGATTTAAGGGTTAGAAGCGGAAATGGGTTAATAGGCAGGCGTCTTGGTTCAGATATTTTGTCCACCTGTTTAGACGAAATTCCTCTTCTCGCAGTGTTAGCATGTTTTGCCGATGGCGAAACCATTTTAAAACTACCTGCTTGGGCACTTGAGCCATGTAAACCTGTTTTAGAAGCTATATACGAAAATCTCAAAGTCGCAGGCATAGAATCCGGTCTCTACGAAGATGGATTAATTTTGCGTGGCAAAGCGGAAATAGAAGGTGATGGTTTTGATTGCAAAAATTTCCCAATCCTAGGTATGGCTCTGCGTATTTTAAATAAAAAAGCCAAGGGGAAAAAAGAAATTATGGGAATAGAATGTGTGGAGAATTTATATCCGGGAATCATGATATGAAAATAGGCATTGTGACACGCAAAGAACAAACCCCGAAATTATCGGAGGCATTGGAAGCCGTAAAGCTATGGGGCAAAGGCAGGAGAGATAAAATCATTTACGCTCCTGAGCCGCAGCTCAGAAAATGCGATGCTTTGGTTGCCATAGGCGGAGACGGAACAGTGCTTTCTGCGGCGCATATAGCTTGTGAAAAGCAAATTCCAATAGTCGGCATAAATGTTGGGCGCGTTGGCTTTTTGGCAAAATACAAGCCAGAAGAAATACCTGCGATTCTAAACATCCTTTCGAGCGGGACTTTCAAAATGCAGAACCGTATAATGCTGGATTGCTCGGTTTATTCAAATAAGAAGAAGATTTTGACACGTTCCGTTTTAAATGAAATTTTTTTGCATGCACACGCACCGGAGAGAATGGTGAATTTAGAGGTTAAAATCAACGATAAATTTTTAACGGAATATTGGGCGGATAGCTTAATGCTTGCCACCCCTACAGGCTCCACCGCTTATAACCTTTCCGCAGGGGGTCCTATAATATACCCTTCGGCGGAGGCTTTTGTTTTAAATCCCATCAGCCCCATGAGCCTTTCGGTGAGGCCCATTATAATTCCGTCTTCTTCTGTATGCAAAATAAAATGCGTTGCAGATAGCACAGCAGAAATGGTTTTTGACGGGCATTTTACCGAAGAGCTTAAAGAAAAATCAGAACTCGTAATTTGCCGCAGCCGTTATGTAACTCGCTTTGTTCACACAGGGGAATTCGGCTTTGTACAAGCGTTGAGGGAAAAACTCGGGTGGACGGGGAAAAGAAAGTGGGCCCAGCAGGACTTGAACCTACGACCAGCGGATTATGAGTCCGCTGCTCTAACCAACTGAGCTATAGGCCCGCGGTGTTTAAAAGTAGTAAATAATTTTTGGCAGCATCTTCCCACGAGACTTCTACGGAGCGTGCATTTTCAACGACCTTCTCCCATAAGCTCTTATTTTCACGGAAAACGGATTCAGCAAGGCGAATTTGCTCCAAAATCAACTCCGGAGAACCATCTTCAGAAACAAAAGCATTTGCCTTCCCAGCAGTTTCTTCCGAACTGGTATCAAAAGAAATTGTGTATATAAATGGTCTCTGTGAACGCTTGTTATAAATAGGTACAGAGCCTACGGCAGAGGCTTTTAGAAAAAGAGATAGGGATGGCTCATTTGAGTTTATTGAAAGGAATACATCCGAAGCTAAAAGCCTATGGTAGAAATCATCATCGTTTTTGTTTAATGGCAGAAGCGCAATTCTGTCGCTATGCTCTTCTTGTACTGTGGCAAAATAAGGGTAGTTGTTATCGTTTTCTGAAATGCCTATTATCAGTTGCAAATTCATACTTAGCAGGTTTGCCATAATAGTTGATATAATTTGTGCAGGATCGCCTGAATACGAATCTAATTGCAAGTAAACAAGCATACTGGAGTCTGCCGCCAAGTGGAGCTTGGTTCTCATAGTTTTTTTATGTTGCTCTTTAAAAATTTCTTTTCTATGAGCATACCATTTTTCGCGATCAATGCCACTTTGAATGCTAAAGAGCTTCTTCCTCTGGTTCTCCAAAAAGTCTCGTATCCCACCCGGTAAATCTGTGGAAAGCACAAAAAACAGATAACTTGCGGAGGTAAAAACAACTTTACAAGAATACAGAATTGCAGCTTTTAACATGCTGGCTTTTCCCCAGAATTCGTAGCCGTCTATGTCGAACCCCTCTGCCGGCAAGCCTATTTTAAGTATATCGCTTGGGTCAAATTGGTAATCGTAGCGTATGCTGTGTACAGTTAATAGAACTGGGGTCTTTTCAAAATGCTCTTTATACACTGTTTTTGTGAGCGCACCAGCAATACCATTCCAGTCATGAACATGTATCGCATCGGGCTTAAAGTTGGCTTCTATGCAGTAGTTCAGAGCCGCAGAAGCCAAAAATGAAAAACGCAGGTGGTTATCACCATAGTCTCTTTCGTTTGGGTTGCCGTATATGCCAGCTCTGTCAAAATAATCTTCGTAACGGATAAACAGGTCATTTTCGTTGGTTAGTTTCTTGAGTACGCAATACTCCCTATTTCCCAGTTTTTCGGTAAATTTTTGGTTTGATTCGTAGGTTTTTTCGTTTGTGAATTTGTTAAAAAACGGAGAAAATCCCAAAACTTGCGCACCTTGCTTGCGATAGGCAGATACTATACTACCTACAGCCATAGCCAGAGGACCGTTGCCTACAGAGTAGTTTTCAGAGCAAATTACAAGGATTTTCATAAAAATTATCCCATTTGTAATAAAAATATGTTTTTTTTGAAAAAAAGAACTATTTTATTACTAAATTGTGTTTCAACTTTAACCGTGGGGTTATTTATGCTCAAAAAAAGCATTTTTTTCTTGGTTTTTGCAGTTTTGCTTGTCAGCTGTAAGGGTAAAAATGAAAGTGACGGAGATTCCTATTACAAAAAAGGTAAGTTTAGGAATGCGGTCAATTCTTATGTGGAAGCAAAGAAAAAGGGTAAAATTTCCGATGAATTTTACGATAGCTTTGTCGTTGCTTATGCCAGTTCTGCAAAGCAAACTGCCTTGAAGAGCGCCTCTGATGGCTATATCGGTGGCTGCATAGAGCAAATATACAAGAATTTGCCCAATACTAAAAAAAGCACTACGGTGGATTCTGTGGTGGTGGCTTTAACCGACATAGGCGTTGCGCAAATTAAAGGCGATTATGAATATGAATACACTGTGCAAGGGTTCCGCAACCTAGATAGCGCACTCGCCATTGCCAAGCGAAATAATGCAAACGGCGAATATGCCAAAAAAGCCCGCAAGGACATGGAAAATATGGTTGTTAAACGGGCTATGGAAAGTGCCGAAGGCGCAGACCACCCCGTAGCAGCCGAATATGCGCTTTTGGAAGCGGAAGTGTTTGCTCCTGATAATGCAGAATTGAAAAAAGCCTTAAACAATGTCCGCCTTAAAAATCGCGCAGACCTTCTTATTTTTGAAGCAGTTGGAGTAGAGAAACCTTCGCGGTTTGTCAATAAATATGGCTATATAATCGCTTTTCCGAGCATAAACGTAGGAGCAACAGGCACAACGGCGGAAGTTGTGGTTTGGAACTCCACTGGCAACAATGTTGATTTTGATTTTAGCAAATTGAGATTGGTCTCAACAAAAGGCGAAGCAATCTTTGCCAAAGTTGGTGGCGGTAGTTGCTATATGAGCGATCATTTAGGTCAAAAGAAAGGACCGTTAAAAGGTTCTGTAGGTAAACTGCTCTCCGAACTTACCTGTCTGGTGAATATATCCTATTCTTATCCGAATAGTTTTATTCCCGATTACGTGGATTACAAAGATGCTAATAATAATTTGGGACGTAAATATTTGGGACAGAAATAAAAGTGCAGTATAGAATTTTAGTTGTTGAAGACGAAGAATCCATAAGAGAGGGTTTACGAGAAAACCTTGAAATGGAAGGTTATGAGGTTTTTCTTGCCTGCGACGGCGAAGAAGCCTTATTAAAAGCCGATGAATTTAAACCTGACCTTGTCCTTTTGGACGTGATGATGCCCAAAAAGGATGGTTTTGAGGTTTGCCGTATTTTGCGGAAAAAATATCCCAGCTTGGTGATAGTAATGCTAACCGCAAAAAGCGAAGAAACTTCAAAGATTATGAGTTTAAACATAGGCGCAGACGATTACATAACAAAGCCATTTTCGCCATTGGAACTGTTGGCTAGAATTAAGGCTTTTTTCAGAAAACTTGATTTGCAAAATGATTCTTCCAGAGCTTTTATGGGCGACATAGTTGAGTTTCACGGCATTAAAGTGAATTTTAAAAAATACGAGGCAGAAAAAAACGGAGTCCCTTTGAAATTGAATCCGAGAGAGCTTCAGATTCTGCGGATGTTTTGCAAGCGAAGAGGTGAAGTTATACCTAGGGAAGAGCTCATTCAGCACATAGATTCACACTCGGACTCAAGAACCTTAGATAACTACATAGTAAAGCTCAGACAAAAAATAGAAGAAGACCCGGGGAAACCCAGACTCATATTGTCAGTAAGAGGAATGGGGTATAAACTTGACGTTTAAAACAGAAAGTATTTTATGGCTTGTACTTTGTGGGCTGTGGAATACTTTTGCTTCTCCTGCCAATGATAAAATTCAAGAAGCAGCGTATATTTTAGCCGTTGAGGCAGATACCGCTAATGCGGAGAAGCTGTTGCGTTTGGCTTTGGACTTATCGGATGTTTCGGTTGGCGAAAAATTAAATGCCCATTTTTACCTGGCGAAAATCGCAGAGGCAAGGCGGGATACTTTTGGAGTAGCGCAACATTATGGTTTTTTAAAAAACAATTCGCAAAATACTTCATTGGCATATATGGCTGCGGAAAAGGAAAAAACCTTGGGAGCAGTCGATGGAAAGATAAAAATAGCGAGCGAAAAAAGGAATTTTACACAAGAAGAAAGCTACAATCCCATTCTACCAGAATCCCGCTTTTCGGATTGTGACATGGAAGGTGAACTGTATTTGGCTCAACGCATTGTGTATAAATGCCAGAATGCTATTCACTTGATTCCAAAAAAAAGAGGACCTGAAATTTTAGTTCCGTTGGAAGGCAAGCTGGAAAAAGTATTTTTAACTTTAGACGGTTTTTTCCTTTATAGCGAAAATTCACTCTATTTTTATAGGCTTGGCGATGGCTTGGATTTAGTTTGGCGAATACATTCCATTGAAGTGCAAGACGTGGAAGATTTCGACAGTAAAATATATATTCTAGATATAAGCGGAAAAATCAGTTTGCTGAATAAAAATTCCGGGCAACTCGTTTCCGCTGTAAAAAGCGATGGCGAAAGTTTTTTTAAGCCGGGCATTGGGCTTATAGGCACATACCAAAAAAACGGCGGAATATCGGTATTCGATACACTTTTAGTAAATTTATGGAATTATCAGATAGATGGCGAAATTGCAGAAACCCCGATTATTAAATCCGATTCAGTTATTTTCAATTTGCAAAATGGGAATTCCGAAATATTATACACAAGGCATTATCAAAAAATAGCGGCTCCGGCTAGTAACAATATAGACTTTCTACTCAATTTTGAAAGTGGGAATGCGCTTGCCTGGTATCGCATTGCGGAGCGAGAAAACAGCGATAGTGCGTGGAAACGGGCTGTTATTTATGGGGCACGAAACAAAGAGCTTTCTTCGCTTGTTTTTGCAAAGTATGCGGAAAAGATAGGTGCAAAATGGGTTAGATATTTGCCAATTTCCCCTAATATGCTCTATCCAAATATGTTCAGCGATGCAAATTGGCTTTTTGTTTATGATGCGGAAGCTCAAAGCCTATTGAAATTTTCTCTGGAGACTGGAAGCGCAACTAGTGAAATACAGCTTCCTAAGGATAGAAAATATGTTGTAGTGAACAATGAACCCCCTTGGCTTATTCTGAATTCTGGTTTTTGGCTATCGCAATTTTCGCTCAGGGAGCAGAAAAGCGTTTCGCTTGAGATGCCGGGGAAGCCTTTTTCTTTTTTGCGCAGCAGGG
>Ga0268262_10004028_pt1 | contig 15431 bp, 10 predicted proteins | sample TergutNc150P3_FD_190354 | JGI IMG/M metagenome (GOLD analysis project Ga0268262, IMG submission 190354) | Nasutitermes corniger P3 segment gut microbial community from laboratory colony in Florida, USA - Nc150 P3 (SPAdes) (version 2) | ecosystem: Host-associated > Arthropoda: Insects >... | reverse complement strand
CGAAAAAAAAATCGCTCATCAAATAATGAAGGAAATAAACGCCCGCCTGGGCTTTATGCAAAATGTCGGTCTTGATTACCTTAGCCTTGAACGTAAAGCCGCCACTCTCTCAGGCGGTGAAGCCCAACGTATAAGGCTCGCTACGCAGATAGGCTCCAGTCTTGTGGGCGTTCTTTACATTTTGGACGAACCATCCATCGGGCTTCACCAAAGAGACAACCAACGTCTTATAGACACCCTCATTTACTTACGCAACTTAGGCAACACGTTAATTGTAGTCGAGCATGATGAGCAAACCTTGCGCACCGCAGACCACATCGTAGACTTGGGACCGGGAGCGGGCGTTCACGGCGGACGTGTTGTAGCGCAAGGTACTCCCGAAGACGTAATGAAAGTTAAGGAGAGCCTTACAGGGCAGTATTTAGCGGGCGAATTAAAGATTGATATTCCGAAAAAACGGCGCGAAGGAAACGGAGCGTTTATCAAATTAAAGGGTGTTAGCGAACATAACTTAAAAAATATCAATGTGGATATTCCGCTCGGTATCTTTACCTGCATTACGGGAGTTTCCGGTTCGGGCAAATCAACCTTGCTCTCCGACGTACTCTACCCCGCTCTCGCTAACAAAGTTTACGGCTCTAACCACGCCGAAGGCGCATACAAAAAAATGGACGGCGCGGAATACATCGACAAAGTAATCGATATTGACCAGAGCCCGATAGGCAGAACGCCTCGCTCTAACCCGATTACTTACGTTGAAGGGTTTACCGCTATCCGTGATTTATTTGCCAATATGCCCGAGGCTAAAATGAGAGGCTATAAACCCGGACGTTTTTCGTTTAACGTGCGCGGCGGAAGGTGCGAAAATTGCGACGGAGACGGCACAATTCAGATAGAGATGAACTTTCTGCCGGATGTTTACATAACATGCGATGTATGCCACGGCAAAAGATTTAACAGGGAGACCCTTGAAATCCACTACAAAGGGAAAAATATCGCCGAAGTACTAGATATGACCATTGAAGAAGCGGCTGATTTTTTTGCCGCAATTCCGCAAGTCGCCCGAAAAATGCAGACTTTGCTCTCGGTAGGTCTTGGTTATGTAAAACTGGGGCAGTCGGCGCTTACGCTTTCCGGCGGAGAGGCTCAGCGTGTAAAACTCGCTCTGGAGCTTTCAAAACGCTCCACGGGCAGAACCTTATACATTTTGGACGAGCCGACGACGGGGCTTCATTTCGCCGACGTAAAACAGTTAATGGACGTTATTCAAAGGTTGGTGGATCAGGGAAATACGGTTATAATGATAGAACATAATCTAGACGTGCTTTTGCAGGCGGATCACCTTATCGATCTTGGACCGGAAGGCGGCGAAAAAGGCGGTCAAATTATAGCCGTCGGCACGCCGGAGCAAATAGCCGATTGCAATGACTCTTACACCGGTTCATTTATTGCGGAAATGCTAAAAAGGGGCGCAAAGCGTAAAAACAGGGGACAATGATAAAAAAATGGCTTTTTTTATTATGTTTTATGTCTCTTTTAATTGCGGCGTTATACGCGCAGGAAGAACCGCCGCTGCTGCCGGAACCGCCCCCAGCGGAAGAAGTTACGCCGGATACAACTAAAAAAGAAGAAATGCCTGATTCTCCTTTACGCAAACGAATTGAAATGGAATTAAAAACGTCAACCTTAAGCGAACTTGCCGTATGGTGCCGTACTCTTGGAATTTCTGAAGGCGGTACAAAAGAAGAGATTACAAAACGATTAAGAGAACATTTTAATATATCCGAACAAAAAAACAATGAAGATAAAAATTTAAAAATAATAACGATAGAATCCGCCCAATCAACAGAGTATTTTAAAATTGATGTAACCGACGAAGATTATTCAAGATTAAAAGGCGACGTTAGATTAACTTTAAAAGACGGCGATAAGGAACATAAAATAAGCGCGGATGAAATACTGTTTAACCGCACAAGAAATATAATTACAGCGAGCGGAAACGTAAGATACGAAAGAATAGAAGGGGATAAAACTGAAACTTTCCGCGGCAGATCCATAACGGTTAACATTGATAACTGGTCAAGTGTTTTTATAGACGGCAATTCAGCAATGGAAAGCGAAGGGTCTTCATACCGTTTTTCAGGGTCTGTTATTTACAGAAGCGATCAGGATGTAACTGTCCTTAAAAAAGCCACAATCTCAAGCGGAGAAGATGATAATGAATACTGGTCTATTAAAGCGTCAAAACTCTGGCTTATGCCGGGCTCGGATTTCGCCATTTTAAACGCCGTATTAAAAGTGGGGGAAATTCCAGTTTTATATATTCCGTTCTTTTATTTTCCGGGCGATGAAATGATTTTTCATCCTGTTGTCGGATACCGTAGCAGAGAAGGCGGTTTTGTTCAGACAACAACGTATCTTATAGGTCAGCCGAAAGTAAACTCTTCTGAAGAAAGCTCATTAAGCAGAATTATCGGTAATTCAGATAACAACGAAAAAGAAATTCAAGGGTTATTTCTGCGTAATACAAGCAGACCTCTAAAAAACCCGAATTCAGCCACTCTTAAAGCTCTGGTTGATTATTATGTTAACCTCGGAACCTATGCGGGACTTGAGCTTGCCACTCCCCAAAAAGGAATTTTAAACAAGCTTGATTTGTCTTTAGGATTTGGTTTTACAAGAACAGTTTCCGACGAAGACGGATTCTATACTCCTTTTTGGCCGACTTATGACGGTACGTATGAAAATAACGAATCCAATTTCTTTTCAAAGAACGTTCCGTTTCGTTACAAAATGAAATTTAACAGCGGTATAAATTCAAAATACGGCGGTCTTGCATGGAATATACCTTATTATTCCGATCCTTATATAGACAGAGATTTTTCCAAACGCGCGGAAAACATGGATTGGATGAATATGATTCAACAGGGAGCGGCAATAGAAGATACATCATCAGACGGAGAACTGGCGCCGTATACATGGCAAATGCAGGGAAATTTTAACCCATCGATATCGATACTCTCTCCCGTTGTTACAAATATATCGTTTTCAAGTATATCTACATCGGTATCTTTTATAACTTTAGATGATGTTGCCAAAAACGCGTACACTCCTAACCGCAGATTTTTCGCGCCGGACAAGTATACAATTTACAGCGTTACAGGCTCAATCTCGGGAACTCCTGTTACGGTAGGCGGCGCGTCAAGCGCGAATAAAAAAAACGATACAAAAAAAACTGATGATGAGACTGTTTATGATCCGTTTAACGGAATCGGCGTCCCTATATCTCCGTGGCCGGAAAATAATTCAAGCAATGATATATATACGTCGACGGAAATTTTAGTTCCCCCGGTGCTGGCTCAAACCTTTGCTCTGCCGTCGGACGGAAACACAAAATTCAGTATTGATTACTCAATAGCTCCGACATCTTCTTCCGAACTGCAATTTATGTCGAGAGGCTATAAAGAAAAGCTGCTATGGAATACTTATGAAGATGTAGATTGGAATAAACGCCAATCAATACTGACAGATATCAGCGGAAATACAAATTTAAATTTCCGTATAGATCACACATCCGGTCTGTACAACAATACTATTTCTTTTTCAGGCAAAGGGTCATGGCGCGAATTTTCCTATTTAAACGAAGAAAAATATACGGATCCCGCCACAGGCATAGTAGATGAAGAAGCAATGGAAAAAAAATTCAGAGAACAATACAGTTTAACAAACTATACCGCTTCTTATAATTATAACGGCACTGTTAAACCATTTTACTCTGATCCCGTATTCGCACAAACAAATTTTCAATATACGTTCAGGGGCACATTGGTAAAATCAAAGAAATTTACAGGCGGAGACGGACCAGAGCTAACACCGCAATGGGGTTCTTGGGTTAAGGAAGATCTGAGCAAGGACATACTTGGACTTAACAGCCACAAGCTCTCGGCGAATTTTTCGGCATATATTATTGACAAAGAACAAAATGTTTCCGTCGGCGCAGACCTGCCTCCTCTTGACGGGTTTGTTACCGCTGAGGCGACATTCAGGGTTTGGATATCAACGTCAAATTTCAGATACAGTATGGAAAAAAAAGAAACTGATGATAGCTGGCAGATTAAACCTTTTTACATAACAGAAACTTTAAAATTCGGAGATGTCGGAACATTCACTCATAATATGACATATACGCTTCGCAATGATACCACTAAGCCCGAAGAGGAAAATAAAATAACATACCTTAATTCGGCTTTATCGTTATGGAGTTCTTTTACCACAACTTATACAATGACATGGATTAGAAAATCAGTCTTTGAACAGAAAGATCCTGATAATCCTTATGAAGGCTCATGGGTAAAGGAAGATGACTTCGCTCTGCGCCCGAAAGATTTAAGATTTTCATTTGTCCGTTCTTTTCCCGTTTCAAAATATTTTAATAATCGTTTTGAGCTTTCATACAATTTAAATACGTCTTTAAATTTTGATTTACAAGAATATACAAGTTCCAACTTTCAATTTTCAACGGGTGTTACTATGGACATTACAAAATTTATGAAACTCAGTGTATCGGCTACGTCACAAAACGCCGTAATATTCAGGTATTTCAAGGGCGTTAAAGGAATGGAAGGTTTAACATCAATGTATACTGAAGGCGAACAAAATAACGTATTGATTGATTTAGCTGACTCTTTTAATTTTTTTAACGAGGAAAAACGGAAAAGATCAGGGTTTAAAATGCAAAAATTCGATCTTACCTTAGTTCATCTTTTAGGCGATTGGACGGCTACATTCCAAGTTAATATGTATCCGTGGCAAAAGGACGCCAAGCCGGGAGAAAATCCGTCTATTAACATTGTTTCAGACGTTTCCTTCCTTTTGGAATGGAAACCCATTACGGAAATTAAATCGGATGTCAGTTATGACGGCAAAAAGGACAGATGGACGAAAAAATAGCGTAATATACGGCTTTTTCTCCCCTTGACTAGCTTATTTATCAAGTTTAGAATAAGGTAGCCTCTAAAAACTTAGGTTTTTAGAGTGTCCTATTAAATAAAAAGAGGTATTTTTGGAGGACGGAATAACTATCGCCTTTGAAGACAGGGAACTGCTTTCCGGTATTTGCGGCGCAAATGACGGAAACCTCAAGGTAATTGAGGGTACTCTGGGCGGCTTTATAACGGCAAGAGGAAATGAGATTCATTTCCAAAGTCAGGATGAAGCCGGAATCAAACGCTTTAGGACTATGATGGATAATCTTATCACAGCGGTTAATGAAGGCGAACAGCCGTCTGCTGAATATATCCGCGCTCTCGCGGATGATTTGCCGTTTTCCGAAAACGAGGAAAAAGGCGGCAGCGTTTTCCGCGACTCTATGATTCAAATACCGCACGGCTTTAATCGGGTTTATCCCCGTACAAAAAATCAAGCTTCTTATATTCAGGGCATGAGGGAAAATGAGATATGCTTCTGCATAGGACCCGCGGGAACGGGTAAAACCTATCTCGCCATAGCCCACGCCCTGCAAATGCTTCTTTCCAAAAAAATAAGAAAACTTGTCCTTACTCGCCCCGTTGTTGAAGCCGGCGAAAACCTCGGGTTTCTTCCCGGCGATCTTGCCCAAAAAATAGACCCTTATTTAAAACCGTTATACGACGCTATGGAATCGCTTGTCCCATACGATGTGATAAACAGAATGGAAGAAATTCGCTCAATAGAAATCGCTCCGCTTGCGTATATGAGAGGGCGAAGCCTTAACGATTGCATGGTAATTTTAGACGAAGCTCAGAACACAACCAAAGAACAGATGAAAATGTTTTTAACAAGAATCGGTTCAGGTACGAGGGCTGTAATTACAGGAGACAACACACAGATTGATCTGCCCCGTAAATCAGATTCAGGGCTTTTACACGCTCTGGAAATATTAAGGAATGTTGAAGGTTTAAGCTTTTCTTTCCTGCACACAAGCGATGTAGCGAGAAATCCCTTAATAAAAAAAATAATACAGGCATACAATGAAAACGAAAAATGAAAATGAAATAAAAGACTCTAACTCATTATTAACGCGTTTTCGGTCAGGACCGTCGCTTTTTAGTTTTGCGTTAAGCGTTATCGCGATAGCGGTAATTATTATATGCGAAAACATGAAATTTCTTTATGAAACCAGAGAAATTATCGGGTATATTTTCCTTGTATTTTTAATTTACGCCATGTTTATAATCTTACAGGGACGCACTATCCTAGGCAAAGAATTAAATAACAGAGAACGATACTTGCTTGCCTCTCTTACCGGCTCTTACATAATCGGTTCGGTACTGATAAAAAATCTTACTTCCATCCCCGAAGAGTTTCCATTATCTCTTGTTCTTCCCACAGGTCTTTTTATAATGCTATTGGCTGTTTTTATGGGAAAAAGACTCGCTGTTATTATGGCGATAGCCATACCGTTAGGAACGTATTTTACCGGTGCTTTCGACGAATATTCATACATTATCGCGCTTGTCTCGGGAGCGGCGGCATCTACGGTTCTTCAAAACGCGCATAACAGAATGAGTCTTATAAAAGCCGGAATTGTAATTGCTGCCGCTAATTGTTTCGCTGTCGTTGTAGTTCTGCTTGTAAAAGAGGCGAACTTGTCTGAATACCCCGGTCCGTTGTTCTGGGCGGCTCTTAACGGAATTATCTGCGGAATGTTAACCATAGGCTTCTTACCGCCCCTTGAACATGCGTTAAACGCCGTAACGCCCTTCCGTCTTATGGAACTGTCGGACTTAAACGCTCCCATTCTGCGCAAACTGTTTACAACAGCGCCCGGCACTTACACACATTCATTAATGGTGGCAAACCTTGCAGAGCAAGCTTGCCAGGATATAGGGGCAAACGCACTTCTCGCCCGTGTAGGCTCTTATTACCATGACATCGGTAAAATGGAAAACCCCGACTACTTTGTGGAAAACCAAACCGATCATAACAGGCACGATGAAATTGCGCCGCGTCTTTCCGCCACAATAATCCGAAGCCATGTAAAACTGGGCGTGGAAAAAGCAAAGAACCTCGGGCTTCCCAAAGATATAATTTCCATAATAGCGGAACACCACGGAAACTCAATAATCGAGTGGTTTTATAACAAGGCGACGGAACAGGAAATATCCGTTAATTCCGAAGATTTTGCCTACCCCGGCTCCCCTCCCCGATCAAAGGAATCGGCAATTGTAATGCTTGCGGACATTACGGAAGCTGCGGTAAGAACCTTAAACAAGCCGACCGCCAGCAAGATCGACAAATTTGTCCAGCAGTTATTTGACGCAAAAATCGATCACGGTCAGCTAAGCGAATCAGAATTGTCATTCCGTGACTTGGAAATAATCAAAAAATCTTTTGTCAGGGTTCTTGCCGGCTATTACCATGCCAGAATCGAATACCCCAAACAAAAAGAGGAAAAGGATGAATAATGTGACTATAAACGCGCAGGAAATCGATATGCCGGCATGGAGCGATAATGCGTGCAGTTTCGCCTTGAAAGTCCTTGATGAAATAAACCGCGATAATTGGGAGCTTTCCGTCCTTTTCTGCGGCGATAAAACAATCAAAGAGCTAAACCGTCAATACCGCAATAAAGACGAACCCACCGACATCCTTTCTTTTAACTTAGGCGAAACGATAAAAGACGAGGAAAAAACGGTATTTTTACCGGGAGATATTGTCATTTCCCTTGATTCTTTAAAAGAAAACGCCCAATACTTCAACACACCCGAAGATGAGGAGTTACGCAGATTGCTTATTCATGGTATCCTGCACTTAGACGGAATGGATCATGAAACATTGGAAAAAAACGAGCCTATGCTCGAATTACAGGAGAAAATACTGAATAAATTGAAAACCGAACAGATAATCCCGAAAAAGGGAGACCAAAATTGAAAACCCCTTTTAAGATAAATTCACAGGCAATTAAAGAACTGGAAGAAGACCAAAGACAGATGATCCAAGGCGTTGTGGAATTATCCGACACCACGGTAAAAGAGGTAATGGTTCCCAGAACCGACACTGTCTTTCTTTCGGCAGACGCCTCAAAAGAGGAATTGCTTAAATTCATAAGCGAAAGCGAACACTCTCGTTTTCCCGTATACAAAGATACGGTTGATAATGTAACAGGCATTCTGCATGTAAAAGACGTATTAAAAGCGCTCGTAACCGATAAGCCGTTTAATATCAGCGCATTGGCAAGAAAACCGTTCTTTGTTCCGGTATCAAAACATATCGACGACCTTTTACGGGAGCTGCAGCGCAAAAAAGTCCATATTGCGGTAGTGGTAGATGAATACGGCGGAGTGTCCGGTATCGTTACTATGGAAGATATTATCGAGGAAATAATCGGCGACATTCAAGATGAGTTTGATCATGAAACCGAGGACATTGTGTCTCTCGGCGAAGGGATTTGGCTTTGCGACGCCAGAGCAAACCTTGAATTATTAACAGAAGAAACAAATATAGAGTTTCCAGCCGACGATTTTGATACGCTCGGCGGTTTTGTATTTGACCTTTTCGGCAAGATACCGGCATTAAACGAAAAAATAGAATATAAGGATTACGATTTTATCATTCAGGAAATGGACGGACATAAAATTAACTCGATAAAAATCGTAACTCATAAAAAGGAATAGTTGTTTATAAAGGGGAGGGGGGTTCAATGCGGCGTTTTAAAATTTTAATTTGTCTCGTTTACGTTTTATCGTTTTTTCCGGCGGCTCTTTCCGCGCAGCAAGCGTCTTCTACAACATTCTACGAGCAGGGCAAAAGCCAAATGGCGGAAGAAAATTGGTATTCCGCCGTCGAGTCCTTCCTTGAATGTGTAAGAATCAACCCCGCCCATGCCGAAGGAACCGCTTCTCTTGCCGAATGTTACTACGAGCTTACGGAATTTGATGAAGCGCTTAAATGGGTAAGAAAGGCAAAACAGCTTGCTCGCTCCAATATGACCGTAGCAAACCTTGAAGTTTTCTGCCTTATAGCGCTTGGTCAGTTAGACGCCGCTGATACCCTTGTTAAAGGAATACTCGCTAAAGAACCCTACAACAGAGAAGCTCTATTTGCCGCAGGAGAACTTGATGTAGCTAGGAACAGACCTTCCGAAGCTCTGCTTCGCTACCGAGACGCCGTAAGACGTTACCCGGACGACCGAAGGCTTTTAATTTCACTCGCCCTTGTTACCCTTTCTTTGGGAGACGGCGATACCGCTCTTACCTACATAAACAACGCTCTTGTTCAGCATCCGGACGACTACCGAGTGTTTTATTATGCGGCTTACATTTATTCCATGAACAACAAAATAAGAGAGGCGATAAATTTTACGGAGCGTTCCCTTCATTATAAACCCGACCATCTGCCAAGCCGATCTTTAATGGCTGTTCTTCGTTACCGAAATAGCGAATACGAAGAAGCGGCGCGTTTATGCGACACATTAATCACTGTAAACAGACAGGACATGAGCGCATGGTATTTAAAAGGCTTGTCATTAATACGATTGAACCGCAAGCAGGAAGCGATAACCATTCTTTCCTCCGCAATTACCGTTAATGAGGAAGATGAATTTATCCGCGCCGTTTTAGAAGAAACTCTTATTTCTTCCACCGTTCTGGAAGATCCGCGCCGCACAAGATTCGCAGCATGGCACTTTAATAAGGCAAGAGGTTTCCGCCAGCGCAGCTTAAACGAGCAGGCGCTCTTTGAATACCGGCGTGGATTAAGACTGAATCCGTTCGCAGCGGACAGGCGCGAGTACGCCGAGATTTTAAGGCTTTTAGGCTACCCTGCCCGCTACCTTGAAGAACTTCGCTTTTTGCAGGATCAGGGCAAAGGAGACAAAGTATTAAATGACGCAGTTGAAGCCTACGCTTCCCTGCTTTCAAACGCTCTTTTTAAACAATGGCAGGTAAACCCTGTGGACCTAGCCGAACGGCATTGGAAAATAGCGATCTTTTCCCTTGCCGGGCAATCAAGTTTTTACCATGCTGACGCCGGTTCCGTCGCCGCCGGAGTCATCAAGGAATTACTTGTACACGACAGAAATATTAATCCCATGAATTTAGAACAGAGACAGGCTATTTTTTCTCAGGCGTTCAGACAGGCAAGGGAAGGCGGAGCGGATTACTTTATCCTTGTCTCGGTTACGGAAAGCGAGCGTGATATTTCGATAAAAGCCGAAGCTTTTGTAGGAAGAACAGGTTCTCCGGCAGGAACCTTTTACACTTACCGCACGGGGGTGGACAGATTGCGCGATGCTTCCAAAGGCATAGTAACCCAGCTTTCAGCGGCAATGCCGGTTCGAGGCAGACTGCTTATAAGAAGACAGGGACAGGCGCTGATTAACAAAGGAAAAGCCGACAATATCCAAAAAGACACCGAGTACGACATTGTAAAACGAGGCCGCATTCAGACAGACAATGACGGAATCGCCGTTATTTATTCAAACGACGAGCTTGTGGGAAAATTGACAATCACAAACGTTGACGAAGAAATAGCTATCGGAACCTTGGCAAGAAACGGCTTCTTTGATCGTATTGAGCCGGGAGACGAGATAGTATTACAGGCAAGTAAATCAAATAAACCGGCGTTGGAAACCGCGGCAAATCCCGAATTAAGAGCATTATTAAGGTCATTACGTTAAAACGGCTCTACGTGGATAGTCGCCGTCATACCGAATTTATCTAAAATAAGCTCTTCAATATCAGAGGCGATTTTATGCCCTTTTTCTATCGTTAAGTCTTTACTCAGCCGTATATGAAAAGTTAATTCCTTATGAGAAGTATAATTATGAATATGCAAATGATGTACTTTTAAGTCATCATAATATATATTTTTAATTTCAGCCGTTAATTTATCTATCAGCTCCTGTCCGGGTTCTTCGCCCAGTATTTTATTTATAGATTCTTTCAAAATTTCATAAGCGGCGAAAAACAACATCAGGGCGATAATTATTCCCAATACGCTGTCAACCCACCAGAATTGTTTGGCGAACAAAATACCGGCAAGCACAACTACGGAAGAAAGCGCATCCGATCTATGATGCCAGCCGTCGGCTTTTACGCTGGAATTATCGGCTTTCCGTCCAAGGTAAAAAGCGTATTGCGCAAGCAGTTCTTTTATAAGAATAGAAACAGCGGTAACAATTACCGCTATTGTTCCGTATTCAACGCTTTCTTTGTTCCAAAAATTTTTAATTGAGTTTTCCAAAAAATCATAAGCTATGACGGCTAAAACCGCCGCGATAAAAAACGAAGCTATCTGCTCCCATCTGCCGTGTCCGAACGGGTGTTCTTTGTCCGCTTTTTTTGACGCTAATTTTGCGGCAATAACAACCGCTACGGAACTTAATGAATCGGAAAGCGTATGCCACGCATCGGCGGCAAGAGCGATTGAGCCGGTTATTATACTTGCCCACATTTTTAAGATAAATAACAAAAAATTAATTATTATTGAAACCGTACCTTCAACGTATCCGGCTCTTTTTTTATCCATATTAATTCCTTAACGCGCCGCGTATGAATTAAGAAAATTCCCTATTTCCGAAGCGGTAGGCAAGTCTAATACTTTTTCTGCTATTTCTTCAGCTTGCGCTACGGTAATGCCCGCAATCGCTTTTTTTACAGCCGCAACGGACGCGGCTCCCATACTGAATTTACGAAGCCCGCAGCCGATAAGGGCGGGAACAGCAAATGGGTCGCTGCCCATTTCTCCGCAAATCGAAATAGGCTTATCAGCTTTTTTAAAAGCCGATACCGATTCTTTTATTAATTTGAAAATAGCGGGATGATAACTTTGATAATAATCTTCCACCTTGGCGTTCATTCTGTCCGCCGCGCACACATACTGGCAAAGATCGTTTGATCCTATACTGGCGAAATCCACTTCCTTCGCGGCAAGTTCCGCTATCAGCGCGATACCGGGAACTTCTATCATTATTCCTATTTTTACATCGCCGATTTGTACTTTTTCTTTTATCAGTTTATTCTTTGTTTCCGCTATTATTTCCTTTGCTTTTTTTATATCGTCAAGCGAACCTATCATGGGAAGCATTATCCAAAGGTTGCCGTAAGCGGATGCGCGCAAAGCCGCTCTTAATTGTGTTATAAAAATATCAGGATAACTAAAACAAAATCTTATACCTCGGTTTCCCAAGAAAGCGTTATCTTCCTTGTCTTGTTCTATACTTGATATCTGCTTGTCTCCGCCGATATCAAGAACGCGCAAAATCACAGGTCTTTTACCGAAAGTTTTTAAAACCTTGCGGTAGGAATTAAATTGTTCTTCTTCGGAAGGTAAATTTTCACGGGTTAAAAAAAGGAATTCGGTTCTAAAGAGCCCCACGGAATCCGTGTAATTTTGCGCGTTAAGCTCGCTGTCGCTTACGCTTGAAATATTAAGCCCTATGTCAATTTTTACCCCGCAAGCCGTCTTACCCTCTTTCTTTAAAAACACGTCCGTATCTTTTTTCTCTCGGGATAAATCGCCGCTTTTTTTAAGGTAGTCTTTTATAACATCTTCTTCCGGGTCAAGAATTACAGTGCCTTCCATGGAGTCAACTGCGGCGTACTGCCCTCCCTGCTTTACGGAACTTAAAAGCCCGTCAATGCCCAACACTGCGGGTATCCCGAAACTTTTCGCGATAATAGCGGCGTGAGACGTTACTCCGCCTTCTTCGGTAAGTATCGCGAGAACTTTCCCATTGTTAATGCCGACTGCCCCGGAAGGTTTAATTTCATGAGCGGCAATTATACAGGGTTCTTTTAAATCGGAAAGGGAACTTGTTTTTTCTCCGTACCATAAACGCAAAAGCATGGCGCGCACATCGTCAAAATCCGCCGCTCTTTCCGCAATAAGCGGATCCGGCGTTTTTTTCAAGACTGCTATAACCGTACCGTAAACATGGTAAATAGCCCAATCGCCTGTCCAGCGTTCATTCAGTATCTTAGCGGGAATTTCTTCATTAATTATAACATCTTCCACTATCTCTTTATGAGCGTCAAAGATTTCCGCTTTCAAAGGATCAACATCTTCCAAAGAACTTTTAATTTTATCAAGCTCTTCAAGCGCGGATTTTTTTATTGCATAATAACGATCCAGCTGCGCTTTTTCTTTTCCCAAAGAAACCGTGCTTTCGGCGGGGATACTGAATTTTTCATTGTAGATATAAATACGCCCTACGGCAAAACCTTGGGCGGTTCCTTTTCCCTGTAAAATCATCTTAGTGAAAAAAAGGCTGTCGATTTTACAATCAACAGCCCCTTGTTTCTACCAGCCATCGACCATGTCGTCCGGGTCGCGGTTGCTTTCCGAGAAAAGGTCTGTATATGCGCGAAGATCGTCAAAGTAAATGTAATAACTGCCTCTGGCTTCCATTGGATCGCAGTCAATTCTGAAACCGGTTATTTTGATTCCGAAATTACCCTGATAATGGTAGCTTCTCTGGGCTACGCCGCTCATTCCATCCTCCGGAGCCGGGGGAATGGTGGCGGTCATTTTCTGCCAACCCATGAAGGTTAATTTTCCCATGCTGAACTCATAATTTCTTCCGAAGAAATCCTGAATAAGCACATAAAGTTCATGGTTAAAGTTACGGCCGGCAACCCATACGGAGATGGTTTTTGTAATACCCTCTATCGGAATCGGGCGCGCGGGAAAAATTGTAAAACTGCTGTATCCTCTGCGAAGGAAGTCTACTCTTGTACCAAGTACGTACTTGTCCGGAATGTCCAATCCTTCTTCTTCGGGTATTTTCTGTTTTGCAGCCGGAGCGCCGACAAACAATCTGGTTGTTGTATAGCCTTCGTCGCCTGACATCTTGGATCTCCATGCGCCGTCGTGCTCGAATTTTTCTACGGATACTTCACGTATCATCTGCTGACCGGCTTCAATTCCGAGTCTTTCAGGATCAGGCGCGCCAATCTCTTGGTTTTGAGCGAAAAGATAACCGCCGATACTCAGGACTAATATAGTTACTAATATCTTTCTCATTTTTTGATACTCCTTATTTACCGTTCATTATTCTTTCTTATCAGCCCAAAGCTTCTTAATCTTATTGGGATCGTTAAGATCGCTTCCGTCAAACAACGCTTCGTTTGTATCTGTCAGAATTTTTAGCTGTTTAAAGTAAATAAAGAAATTGTCTACTCTTTCAACAGGCTGAGTCCACAATCTGAACTTTATAAAGTGGAGGCTTGGATAAGCGGGTTCGTCGCGAATCTGAGGCTGATCGCCTAAATCAAGATTAAGTTCTTCAGCTCTTTCGAGGGGTTCCGATTGAGTCCATTGTGTTTGATTAATGTTTGTCGGAATATTACAGTATAAGTTTCTCCAACCTCTGTAAGTAACATTTCCGAAGGGAAGAACATGCACTACGCCTTGGAAATCCCTGAAATAAACTTCTATGTAATATCTGAGATTGCATCCCCATACCCACATATCCATTCTTTTCATTCTGCCGGGAATCGGAATGCCTATCGGCTTCTGATCTTTGTCTTCCGCCAATACAGGATAAATATCAATCCAGTTATAACCTCTGCGATCAAAACTGGCGTTAATACCTAAGCTTCTAGGAACGCCTTCAACTCTTCCGCCTCTGAAGGCCTGGCTTGGATAAGCGTCGATATAACCGAGCACCGGATATTGAACGTCGCCTTTTTTGCTTATAAAACGGCTTGATTCAGTTTTCCATTTGTATATAGAATCACCGACGCCGTTAAAAGTCTCTAAAACCCAGTTGTTAAGGTTCTCAGCTCTGTACTGACCATGCACTGATAAAACCGTTATACATGCCCAAACAATCAGGCAAATAAACTTCAAGCTACCTTGTTTCATCATTAAAGCTCCTTTAATAATCTAAGTAAATTATATAAGTTTGAACAATTCTTGTCAATCATTATGACATCTGTTTTTTACAATTTACCTGTTTTTTTTAATTATTGCAATAACTTTTTTACTGAATTTTGACTTATTTAAGACCCTGAATTCGGACTTTATAAGCCCCCTTTTTACCCCGGATCCGACCATTTTGACCGCCCGCCGAACTTGCGTCAAGGGGGAATCGTTAACGGTCAAAACCACGTCGAAGGGCAGTAAAGCCGGATCAAGCCATGTAAACATCAATACAGGGGTTTCGGCCTTCTTTTCCAGAAACTCGGCTCCGACTCCCGCCATTACAACGCAATGAATATCTTCAAATTCCGTGTATTGCGGAAAAGAATTAAAAAAATGAGTCTCGTAAAGTTCTCCCCTGTCATACAATCCCCGCAAGAAAACATCCTTCATTTTATCTAGTTTATATTCAAGAAACACGATTACCTTGCCTTTTTTAACACCTTCATTGGCGGATTCCTCTTGTTTTTGAACGATTTTAGGCTTAATAGCGGTAACCGCAAGCCCGATTCTGTAAAAATCGTCAT
>Ga0268262_10004027_pt1 | contig 15434 bp, 15 predicted proteins | sample TergutNc150P3_FD_190354 | JGI IMG/M metagenome (GOLD analysis project Ga0268262, IMG submission 190354) | Nasutitermes corniger P3 segment gut microbial community from laboratory colony in Florida, USA - Nc150 P3 (SPAdes) (version 2) | ecosystem: Host-associated > Arthropoda: Insects >... | reverse complement strand
GGATAGCATGGGTTTTCTACCAAACCCAATAGGCTTTGCTTGCATTGTTATGCTTTTGTTGCTGTATAATGATCCCTGTTTTTCCTAAGATACCTAAAAGTCGCTTCTGGCACTATTTTTCTTATCTCCTCAAAATTGCCGTCTTTCAAAAATTTCCTAACACGGCTTGCGCTAACTGCGTTGGAGTCTTTTTAAGCCCCACTTCTTTTTAAAAGAAAATTATGTCTCAGAGAACTGCTAACTGCATATTTTACAATTTCCAAACCACACGTATTAAATAATTCTTCTAATTCCTCTAAACTGTAAATATAACAATGAGAAAAAGAATCTTCCATCCATTTTTGACTCCCTAAATGAATAAATTTACCATAGTCTTTTTTCTGAGCAAAATCGGGCAATTCCTTATATGAATCATAATTGTATAATACATCACATTTAGGCGTTGGCGTAGTCAATAACAAATATCCATTGTTGGTAAGCATATCTCCAAGTTTTCTAAGTGTAGGAATAGGATTACATTGTAAGTGTTCTAAGACTTCCGTAAAACAAATCACATCAAAAGTTTCGTTGATATGGAATTCTGGATTTTCTAATACTCCTAATATTTTTCTGAGCGGAAATTTTTTGGATACAATATCAACAAAGTCATCTTTTTGTTCATTTTGTTCAGAATAACAAATCCAAGTTGTATTAGTGCTTGGATACAAATTACAAAAAATATGGGAAAACAATCCTAAACCAGGACCGACATCCAGCATTTTTAAATTATTGCATAATGGTAATTCTTCAAGCAAAAACGAAAATGCCAACCCCCACCAAGTAGTTGTTTTTAAAAGATGCCGATACATATAATATGGAATGTATTCAAGAGCGATAAATTGGTCGTTAATACAAACGGGCAATTTTCGTTGTATATTGGTTGTAATTATAGAGTTTATGGACTTCAGCATAACTTCACGTATATTTGTTTCTGCTAAATCAAATATGAAAAAACAAGAGAAATCGTTGCCAAACCTTGATATAAGTTGTGATGATATATGAAAAATATTTCTTTCTGCTACTGCTATAATAAAATAAGCATTCGGTACTTTATAAGCATCAGTTGGCTTCACAATTGGTTTTCTAAGAAATGCACTTCCCCATAGACTACGATTATTGTCACAAAAACAAAAACAATCTAGTCCATAATCTCGTAAATAACATAAGGCGTGTTTTCCATTTTGTCCAGCTCCAAAAATAATAAGTGTTTTTTTTCGTAATTGTTCTAATGTCAATGTTCCTGATATAAATGCACCGCGGATTTTTTCTGTCGCTTCAGCATAATATCCTAAATATTCAAGTCCCATTTTGTCCCCCCTATGTTATACATCTCGTTGTTTCAAAAGATTTTCAACTATAATCCAATCATTTAGTTCATCAATTTCAAAATAACTTTCTTCTGGAATCTCTACAATTTTTATATTTCTAGATATCCGACATTTGCTTTTTAATAATGTAGCCTTGCTTGTAATGTAAAATGCACCGTTTTCAACAAAAAAAACCGTCAAATTCTTGTCTTCTAGGGCGATTAAGAAATTCACGCCCATTTGCTCCGGCTCCGTAAATAACCAAAACTTTGTTTTTTCACGCAATGTGTCAAAATCATTCCAATTTTTATATATTGGCATAAAATTCCCAAATTATCCTTCTAACCTAAAAATAGAATATAGTAAATCGGAATTTTGCGGTCTTGACAAAACCCTGTTATGGAAAACACCCCGACCTTATGTCACAAGCTTCCTGGCGAATTAAATCAGCGGCTTACACATCACAATAGGCGCAAGCCTAAGTTTATACGTTAAATCAACACCCTTTCTAAATACGCATCACTTTCTAAATAATAACCTGTCTCTAAATCTTCCAATTTTTGAATAACTCCGTTTGAAAGCATAATTTTTACAGCTTCGCTAATGCTAACTTTGTTATTTTTTCTTATGCTCGCCAATAATCCTGCAAAATGCGTGTAAATTAAAAATCTCTGCTTTTCCGTCATAAAATTTCACTCCTTAAAAATTTCAAATGTGAAAGAGCTTTATCTGAATGAAAAGAATACTGGTCATTGAGTTTTTTGTAAATCAAAGCCTTGGAAAGTTCCGACATTGGCAAAATACCGAGCAAAAATGTTTCCAAAATTGCTGAAATGTCGTCATTTGCTACAAGCCCGTGAACAAAATCGTATTTATTATCGTGATTAGAAAGATTGTCATTGTGGTTTGCAAAATCTCTGTTTCTGTTGTTTATTATAAAAGTTGCCCACTCTTCATTTGGTTCTGTGAAAATTTTATGATTTAAATTACTCAAATCATTGTCAAATTCATATATATTTAAGGTGGCTTTGCCAACTCCTAGTCGTTTGGTAATTTTCTTTGCCCATTCAATGGCTTGTTGTTTTAGCGATGTCAAGTAAAAACCTTGCCCAAAGTCCTTATATTTTCCGCATTTTGACAAATCTATGCTGGAAACTTCTACATTGCTTCCATGAAATAAAATCATTTTTTAACCTCTGCAACCATATCCATTAGCTCGCAAATAACATCTTCATTTGATAAAAGGTGCAGAGTTTCGTAATATTCTTCTAAATAATTCAAGCAATCATAAGCTAATAGTTGCTGAGCAGCTTCTGAAATGATTATGCCCAATTTTTTAGAATAACCGCTAATAATCATAGCAACCCACACTTCCTGCTTATTTTTCATAGGAGGAATATAGAAAATTTTCAACTATTATCCAATCACTTGGTTCGTCAATTTCAAAATAACTCTCTTCTGGCATCTCTACAATTTTTATATTGCCAGATATCCGGCATTTGCTTTTTAATAATGCAGCCTTGCTTGTAATGTAAAATGCACCGTTTTCAACAAAAAAACCATCAAATTCTTGTCTTCTAGGGCGATTAAGAAAATCATAATTGATTGGCTCGGCAAAACCAGTGGAATTATTTTTCCAAATAAATCGTTTTTGACGTACAACAGATAAAACGCTATCTGTTTCCCCTGAAAACATTTCAAACCCTCTTTCCAAATCTACGGAAGTAATTAATGGCGAAGTTGCTTGTATAAGAACGATATTTTCAAAATCATATTTGGCTGCAAATTCAAGCATACCGTATTCGGTTGAAGCCGTATCGGAAGCCGATTCTATGCTTCTTCCTATTACCTGAACTTTATCAAAGCCAAATGATAATACCGTGTCTTTTATTTCATCGCTATCTGTTGCTATATATATGCAGTCAATATATTTACAATTGTTTGCGGCTTGCACGGCATACCAAACAAGCGGTTTTCCTGCCATAAGTTTAACGTTCTTCATAGGTATGGATTTACTTCCGCCACGAGCAGGGATAAATGCGATGTTTTTTATAATTGTTCCCCCGCAGCAACAAGCGTTCTATTTTCTGCTGAACAGCTCGCGCAATAATTGCAAACATTCAAATAATTTTTATTTTCTAATGCGGTTAAAGCATCAAGAATTTCACCTGACGATAAATTTCTTATATCTATAAAATCTTGATCGCATTCATCATATTTATCTAGATAATATAAAATGTTATTTGCTACCCCACAACGCATATTTAGTTTTCCTTCTAGCATAATATAATAATAATACTTGCCATTATTGTTACTGTTATCGAAAGTACATTTTTCATATAATTCTTTTAATTCATTGACACTTCTGTTTTTAAAACTAAGTTCATTCAAATTGTACCATCCAGCATTGTCACGAAGCTTATTAGGTATTTTTCTTCGATTAAGTTCATTTATTAACGGAACGGCTTTGTTATTGCGTTCATAATTATTGATAATAATCCTTGCTTTGCCATTTGTATCTTGAATTGCATTTAAAACATCTGCATGAGGTATATATGTTCCGTTTGTCAAGCAATATATATCACCGATATTGCCTATTTTAGCAGTTTTTTCTATTACATTCCCCAAACCCCTATTCAGCATAACATCTCCTCCACTAAAACTCAAAATATGTATGTATTCTAAAGATTCTGATAATTTCAAAATATCTTCCATAAGTACATCCGAATTAAAAGGACGTTTTAATTTGTCAGGGAAGCGTGGAAGAAGCTCACTACAATATGCACACTTTAAATTGCAAATAAATCCGGCTTTAATAGCTATATGTCTTATAACTTTTTCACGTTTATTCCCTGTTTGTTTTTCGTACCATTCGCTTCTAACAGGACAATGCCTGCCAGCGACTGAACAACCTGCGCATTTTGAAAGTAGGTCTGGTGTGTTTTTGTTTTCAAAGCAATTTAAATATATTGGATAATTGATAATATCAAAAACATCAATTACGTTGTGTTTTTGTTCTGTCTTCCATTTTGCCTGACATTCCCGTTGATTACGTTCTGCGACCGCTATAATAACCACTCCACTGGGTAATTTTGAAATATCATTGGGAGGTGGAGAAACCCGTAGCTGTAATTTTTCATAACGCTTCATATAATCACTATATTTGTCTGTGTTATAACCAAAAGAAAAATTTTGGTCGAACACGGCGGTTAATTTTCCATTGTGCTTTTCAAGCCAATCAAGTACAAAAATGCTAAGTCCGCTAAACGCACCATATAAATAAATTGGCGAATTGTCAGCGTTTATTCCTTTAAAAGAAAAATCTTTCATTTTATCTGTTCTCCTGCAATACAGTTTTCTGCCTTATTTGTTGAAACACAATAATTACACATTGGCGTATAGGAAAAATCATTTAACTTTTCCAGCTTTTTCGGAATTTCTTTTATATATGTTTCTCTAATGTTAAAAAAGAAATCTGCTGTATTATCATATAAATCTTTATAATACAACAAACTTCCAGCTGTTGGGCAATGTGCAGTGATTATTCCGTTAATCAAACTGAAATAATCTTTGCGAAATGTAGAACAATTTTTCGCTATATCGTTCAAATCTTCATCTGTATAATTTTTAAAAGATATATCACTTTTATCTTTCCAAATCATATCTTTATGAATTTTATGATTTATTCTATTTTTCTTCAATGAAGAAATTAATGCTTTGTTATCAACCCCTGCACCGCTATAATCACTTACAAGCACAATTATTTTTTCTTTTAAATTTTTAAGAATGCAAAATGTAATTTCTTCGGGAATAATAGTTCCGTTGGTTACAATCTCTATCTTGCCTACCTGCGGAAATGTTGCTAAACAACATAAAAACTCGCTTAAATCTTTATGCAAAAATGGTTCTCCGCCTGCTATATGGACAACTTCAATCATATCAACAGATTGTAGCATAGGATATATATCTTGAAGCATATTTTTAGCAGTTAAAGTGAATTTTTTCTTTAAATAAGGATTAAATTCACCACATTTTTCGCAACGCAATGAACATTGCGTCCCTGTTTTCACAACCAATTTCTTGATAATCATATTTTACTCTTCCTTCAAAAGGGTTACAACATTATTTGCTAAAATAGCATTATTTTTACAAATAATTTTCCGTTTTTCACGTTTATTGTTTGCAATTTGCCTTTCTGCATACTCAATTATGCCTAATATTTCATTTTCATTCGGTATAGCAGAAAAAGTCATTTGTTCATTGTCTGGTATTTCAAGCACGGTTTGCAATGAAGTTGTCTTATGTGAGTTGCTACCCATAAACACGCACGGGGTTCCGCCTAGTGAAGCCAAAATTGCAGGGTGATAGCGCCCTGTGACAAAACATTGCGCATTGGCCAAAATATAACCAGCTAAATAGACGTTTATTGTTACGGGAATAATAGGAATTCTCGTTATTTTTGATACGGCATTGAGTACTGCATCCGTTTCACAGCACTCAATCAAATACAATTTCAACCCGAGTTCATTTGCTTTATTTCTTAATGCTATTGCTAAATTAACAAAGGATTTTTCCGCTTGATATTTATAACGACCAGCATAAGAATTTCCACTTAAAAGCATATAAGGACTCAAAAAATCTAAATTATAATCAAAGTAGTTGTTTTCACAAAAAGGCAAAGAAAAATGAGAGTATGTTATCATATCTTTTAGTATTTTGTCATTCTTATTAAAAGTTTCAAACCATGTAAATAACGCATCCGGCACATAATTCACCAATATTTTATTATTATTTTGTTCTATTAATTGTTTTGATTCCTTGTCTCTAACGCAAACAGCATTTGCATTTTCCAAAAATCTGAGAGTTTGTAACATCAATTCCTTATTTATCGGTTTGCCAGGAAATGAGGTAAACATAAAATTCAAAATAAAAAATTGTTTGCCAGCCTCTATACAAGCATAGAGAATAACAAGATAATTATGCAAATCAAGGCGTGGTGGAGATTGAAAAATAAAACTTCCTTCGCCATTAAGAATAACCGCATCAACATTTTTTATGCGGCAAATTAAACTATCATATATAGGTTTATTGAATTTTTTTATAGAATATATATAAAGTTCCCAATTTTCGCAACGAGGTATGGCAGAAAATAATCCACGTACTTCATTTCTATGAATTCTATCAGTTAATGTTACCGATTTACTTAAAATATTCGCTAATGCTGTGCTTGTAGCTCTACAACCAAAATTCATAGCATCAGTATTGTCTCCTACAAAAAATACATTGTTTATTTTATCGCAATTTTTATTTTTCGTAAAATCCAATGTTATTTTTTCATCAAAAGATAAATTAGGTACTTTCTCAAAAACTTTAAAAATACGTGCATTCTCTATTCCCATTGTAGAAAGTCTCTCAAAAATTATATCTTGATAATCCCGTGAAGCTATAACTATCGGTATTGTCTTTTCTATTGTGTTAGTTTTTAGAATTGGAATATTAAAATCATCAAAATGATTTTGACCAAAACCATCATCTAACAATGCTAAAACTGATATATCATTTGCATCAAAGAATGTTAAAAGTTCTTTGGCATAAATTCCCGTTCCATATAGATAAATTTCTTTGATTTTTTTCGCATCAAGTTTATATTTTAAATAAAAATAAAATGAATTCACAGCTACCCTCTCAATTTTTCCCTAACTTTCTTCTCGCTTTCCGTAATCATCTTAATACCATCTCCTGCAATTAACTTTGTATCATACACTCTTTTCGCAAGAAAATCCATACCTCGAACCTCCAAACTTGCAGCATGGTCGGTTCCCCACATTTTATGGTCTAAAGTAATATGGCGTTCTATTGCGCATGCACCATAAATTGGCGCAGTAACAGAGGGCATTATCTCATATTCATGTCCGCTATATCCAACAAGGCAATTATACCGTTGTTTTAATGTGGTAATCATTTGCATATTCAATTCATCTAATTTTGCAGGATAAGTTGAATTGCAATGAAACAGCACATAGTTTTTTGAAAGATGCTTTTCTACAATATTAATTGCATTATCTACTTCTTCAATTGTGCTCATGCCAGAAGATATAAAAAGCGGCTTGCCAGCTTTTGCCGTTTGTTCTACAAGTTCTTTATCCGTGATTTTCGCAGACGGAATTTTAATAAATGGAACATCGTATTTCATTAAAAATTCCAAAGACGGTAAATCCCAAACAGAAGCTGTCCAGGCAAGAGGTTTTTCTTTGGCATATCTGTCTATATAATCATATTCTGGTTTTTGAAATTCAATTTTGTGTTTGTAAGCGAGGTATGTCATTTCTCCCCAAGGAGTTTGCCTCATTTGCATTTTTTGGCTTTCTGGTACGCAAATATCTGGAGTTCGCTTTTGAAATTTGGCACAATCCCAGCCGGTTGCCCAAGTTGCATCAATGAGTTTTTTGGCGATTTGCAAATCACCGTTATGGTTAATGCCTATTTCGGCAATTAGATAAATAGGTTCGCTATCTCCAATACAACGCTCGCCGAGTTTTATTTTATTCATAATTGCTCCTCCTTAGCAAACAACTCATCAAAATTTACCCTCTCAAAAACTTCTAATTTTCCGCCGCGTGTGGCGTTATAAATTTTTATACCGTGATTTTCTGCATACTCCTTTGCAGATTGAAATGCGGAAGTAACTAAATCTACATTCAAAAGAAATAAACCTTGGCTTTTATACTTCTCCATTATGCTTTCGTTATGGTAGTTAACAGAAAAATGGTCTTGTTTAACGTTAGAGATAACCTCGCCAGAATTTTTTAACATAACTGAATATTCGTGGTCAATTCCTAAAAGATATATCTTTTTAAATCCCATAAAAACAGCAAGTTGCAAACACGAATAAGTGGACGAACCACCACCGAAAAACATATCCGGATATTCACCGAACATAGGTCGCTTGTATTCCACTGGACGTTCATGAACGTTACCAATTAAAGAGAAATAATACACATTTTCAAACCTAATAGTTTTATTTCTATAAATTTCATTCCAACATAAATCAAATCGAAAAAATTTAAGACCTTTAATTTTTTCTGATATAATTAAATTCTGTGCAGTCATAGCTCCGTCATCAGTTATATAATAATCTGGCCGCCATATTGTTTCATCAAAAATCTTATAAATTTTATTCATAGCAAAAGTTTTTTCATTTATCAGCATATCCAAGTCACTTGCTCGTAAAGAAGCTCCTCCACCTATAATAAAACAACGCTCGTTTTTGTGTACATCTTTTAGTTCCATAAATTGACTAAAAATCCAACTTTTTAAAATCCTAAAAAAAGTAATCTCACGAAATAAATCATGCCTCCAGAAAAATCCATTATCCATCATCTGTCTCTCAATAGATAAATCTGAATTATTGATTACGGTTATTAAAATAACTGAATTATCAGGAGTTACTGAATTTGGGCTTAAAACTGGCTTACCGTAAAAATCCTTGCCCTGCTTACTTACATCATTATCAATAAAAGCGAATATGTAATCTTCAAGGTTAATATTTGCAAAACTACAATACCTTTTGCGCAAATCTTCAAATCGTTTGCCACACCCAAAGAAATATATATTTGCCCCATTCTTTGCTTTTGGGCAAATTTTACCTAGTTCGTTACGAAAATCCATAAACTTCATTTCTAAACCTAATATAGTAAAACTCTATACATCATTCTTGAACAAATGTTTATACATTTCAAATTCTGCATACATATTATCATAGCCATATTCAAAACAAATATTTTTCCAAATCTTTGACTCATCATTGTGATATTCTCCATTTTCCACTTTGCCACTGCTCAAAGCCATTCCAAAAACATCTTTTTTGTGCAAATTAGCTTTCAATATTTTTTTCAGATAATATATAGTTTTTGCTCCACTGCTGGGACCTCCAATACAATAGTTTCTATAAATCCCCCCCAAAGTCTCACTTGTTCCTATAAATACAAGCTTATCCAAAGGAGCATACACAAAGGAATTTAGCAGTTGTGGATGGCAAGCACTTTCGTACGGATTTTGAGCCATTGCAAAAATTTTGATATTTTTTTCCCAACTTGGAACTACGAGTCCCGCTCCTGTGGAGAAGACATGCACATCTATTTTTTTACCATAGTCAACAAAAAATTGCTCGCTTGTATTATAACGATTAAAACGAACTACTATGTCGTGAGAATCTATTTTTGTTCCGCTTTTTTTACCAATTTCTTGTGGTCCATTGCCAACAACAGCTATACTTTTTTTTGCTATGAGTTTTTTTAGAATGTTATTCTCCATATTATTCTTAACAGCTCTGAATACTTTTGCAATCAATTCTAGTTTTTTACTTTTCATAATTCCAGTTCTGTACACAAATTCTGCGAGAGGAAGCCAACCGCATATTGAATCTTCATTTATTTTCTTTATATGCTTCTGTAAAATTGATAATGCTTGTTGTTCTTTGTTTTGTTTTAATAGAAATGTCGTATATGCTATATGTACTCCAATGTTATCAGAATTTAATTCATAATAAAAATTTTCCAAGGACTTACTATATTTTGCATTCTTAGGAAATCTATAAGCGAATCTCATAAGAGGAGAAAAGGCTGATTCACCTAATGCAGGATTCTTTGAAACTTTATGAATAATATCAAATGCAATTTCTGGAGAAACTCCTATACCATTTGTTAAATGCCGTAACAATTTCTGTACAGTTGCATTATCTCTTTGACGTAAATTCAAAAAAGCAAATGGGGCTAATTTGGTTGCAATATTATCATTTATATCAAAACCTGAATACATTTTTTTAAGCAATTTTGGCGCAAAATTTTGCAATAAAAGAATTGTTTTAATATATTCCATATCTTCATTGATTTTATTTATCTTATCAATTTCTGGTTTTGCCAAATCAATTGGCACTAAATGCGCTACCCCTATATTTGCAATTTGCTTTTTTATCTCTATATGGCTTGTTTGGTCAAAAACAACGCACACTGTCTTATCTTTATTTTCTGCTAATTCTTTTGGAGAAATTACAGGAAGTTCATCAATTTTAGTTCCGTGTTTGTCGGGAGAATTATCGCAAAAGCAATCTATATTTATAAAGCATTTTTCTTTTAAAAATTTGAACCCAGCTTTACCTATTTGTCCGGTCCCAAATATGCAAATTTTAAACCCAGAATTTTGCAGTTCGTTAAGAGTTAACGCAATCTTTGTTTCATTTGCATTTAGGCAATCAAAATGGACATTGGTTGACATATAACCTCATATAATATGTTGCTCAAGGATAATATAGAAATTAACTCGGTTTCCAAAAATTTTTCCCTATTTTCAAGCCTGCATTTTTGCAAATTTTTGTGATTTCTTCCGCATATCTTCTTGAGGATATTATTATGAAAATATCCTTCTTAGGTTCTTTTAAAATTTGCTCTGGACTTACAACTTTATACTCATAGTATTTTTTTATACTCTTATTTGAATCTAAAAAACTTGCTATTTCCCAGCCATAGCTTTCGCATTGGTTTTTTACCCTTATGCCGTCTTCGCCTGTTCCCCATACATAGAGCTTGCGATTTTGCAAAATATTTTTATTTATGTCAATAAATGGATAAAAATTCCATTCCGCCCAATTTTGCAAAAGCCTTATTAATTCCGTTTTGTTTTTATTTTCAAGAACCGCTATAATAGGTTTTGGTAAATTTAATTTTATAGGTAATTTGATTTTTGTGTAATACGCAATACCAATGCTTGCAACTTCTTTAATGCTTCTTTTTTCTGAATTTTTTGCTAATCGGTAAAATAGACCTGAAAAAATTAATGCATAAATATAAAGATAGTATTTGTCTTTTTCTGCCGCATTTTTTAAACGATTCAATATTAAACATATAGATTTTAACACCAAATGCATTTTTTTGAGGCTATAAATATCTGAACTAGAAGAGTTATCCCTTCTAATGTAATGATAAAATACATTATTCAAAAGATATATATCTTTAGCTACTATAACTGCATGAACCAAAAAACAAACATCTTGATTAGTTATTATCCCTACTGGAAATTTAACTCTGTGTTTTTTTAACATTTTATTTCTGTAAATAGCAGTTTGAAATTGACTAGTAAAATAACCCTTATGTTTTAGAATATGTTTGTTCATACTCTCTATAAATTCTGTATTCGTACCAATATCCATTCTTTTACGTACTGCTTTTGCAATATCGGCATTTTTATTTTGTGCGAGTTTATATAGTTTTTCGTAAAAGTTTAAATCAACATAATCGTCTGGGTCACAAAAGCCAATATATTCTCCTTTTGCAATTTTCAACCCACTATTTCTGGCTACACTTACGCCTTGATTTTTCTTAAAGTCTATTATTTTTACTCTTTCATCTTTTCTTGCATATTCTGCAAGTATAACCAAAGATTTATCTGGTGAACCATCATTTATGCAAATGATTTCAATATCTTTAAGTGTTTGATTAATGAGGCTATCCAAACACCTATGCAAATATGGCTCTACATTGTAAATAGGAACTATAATAGAAATTTTAGGCATTTCTATATTAATATAGTAAATAACATTTCAATATCACTCTTTATCTGCACCAATGTGCTCAATTATATGCTTGACCCTTTGCGGGGTATTAGCAAAGAATTAATGGATTTGAGTTTGCAGAGGTAACTCATAAATTATTTTTCAAAAACAGCATAGGAGGTTCAAAGGAATAAAAATATTTCTCAATATCAAGTAAGTATTTGCTATCGCCTCCTTTTGATTCTACGTATTGTTTTATACCATTAAACAACCTTCTCTCGGGTACAATGAATATATCTGCACTGTCCTTGACTGCATCATACGATTCTTCAAGGGTCAGGTCTGGTAGTTGTATTGGTATGCCTAATTGTTTTATACTCTCCACCAAACGTTGATTTTTATGAATTTTTCCCAATAAAGCTATTTTTTTCCCAACATCCAAACATTCTAATAATTCTTTAATTTCATTTTTATAAACATATTCTCTATATCCATTGTAATCATTCAAATATTCATTCTTAAAAACTTCTCTCAAATTATTATATTTCTCAATATAATAATTTTCTGATTCTGAGTTGAAATACAATTCAATGAAATTCTTTATTTGAGATGGATTATAGTATGACCCATGAAGATAAAAAGATAAACCGTTCTCTTTAAGTTTTGTAACAAATTTAACAATTGGATAAAATACAGTTCTTAAAGGTATCCTGTATTCGAAAGATAAACGCAAAGAATCTAAACTTAATAATTTCAAAATTTTTACTATTCCTTCAATATCTGAATCTGAATCATTAACTCCAGATAAAATATTATATTTAAGTTCAAATGCATTATATTCTCTGTACTTTTTCAAATTAGTTAATACTTTCTCAAATAAATCAAATCCTTTTATTAATTTGAAAGTCTCTTTGGTTCCACTATCCAAGCTAACATTAATAATAGAATTATTTTTTTTCATTGAATCCGCTATTTTAGGCTCAAATAAAAAAGCATTTGTCAAAAACTTTGCTTTATATTTTGAGGTTACATTTAAAAGCAAATCTTTATGTGGCATAATAGTTATTTCAGCCGGTGCAAATAAAAAGTGACAATTATCGTCAATAAGATCGTTCTTCTGTAAGTATTGTATCATTTCTGTAATCATTTTAGGATATTGTGAGTGTTTAGCATTTTGATAATTATTTTCTGGACTGGTATGAACATTACAATAAATACATTTTGCTTGGCATACAGATGGATAACAACTTATATTAATGTGTTTAATTTTGCAACTAAACACATTATAAGGGCGTAAACGAGAGCAACCAGTACATTCTACAGGAACAATTCCATCAATAAAAGATTTTCTTTTTTGCAAAAAATTTATTATTGTCGCTTCTGCATTATCCAAATAAGAAAAAATTGGTCTAGTACTATGAAACCTACTAGAAGATGCACAGCAGAAACCTAATGACTCACCATAATAGCCAACCTTAAATAACATAAAATCACAGCATAAAAAATCTGTAGAACATAAACATTCCTTAAACCCCATTTCCAATAACTGCGTTTCTATATCTTTGTATATAGGAAAATCAGACGCAATAATTATTTTCAAATCAGATTTATCTTCTGTGAGCAATATCTCAGATGTGTGAACAGTATAGGTCTCTATGTTTTTTATATCACGGTTATTATCTACAAAATACGCAACCTCAATGCCATTGTCATTTAAATATTTTAACACGGGTTTAGCATTATCTCCAGCACCAAATAGTACCACCTTAAAATTTTTTAAATGAGCTATTTTTTCTACTGATAGCATGAATAATAATTCCTATTATGTATTCTAATATAGTAAAATCATCCTTATAAGGTTAATTCGGCTTCCAAAAATTCTTTCCTGTTTTCAACCCTGCTATTCTACAGATTTTTGCGATTTCTGCTGCATATTTTCTTGAAGATATTATTATGAAAATATCTTTCTTAGATTCTTTTAAAATTTGCTCTGGACTTACAACCTTGTACTCATAGTATTTTTTTGAATCATATCAACTCAATCGATTTAGCATCTCAATTCTCTTTTTAAGCGAAAAGAGCAGTTTATCTATTCTCATTTCATCCATATATTTTGAAGGCTTGTAAATTTCTCTGAATTCATCGTCTATATTTTTCAACGCAGCAAAATTTATCCAATCAAAAGAATTCACAAGTTTAATCTGTTCTGAAAAATAGATTTTAAAAGGCTTGCATTTAATATCCTCGTCATAACGGATATTATGCGTAAATTCATTATGCCACATAGAAGTTCCACAATCAAAAATAGGCGATGCTCCCTGCCATTCAAGTGTATCGGCATTCCGAATTGCTCCAAAATTGCCAAAGTGCCGGTCGGTATTTGCTATTAAAAAATCTATGACAAGTATTTTATCCACATATTCCCGCATATTTGGAATACCAAGGGTTTCGCAAGTATTTAGAAAATGCTCATAAATTGAAATATGATTTTGCCGCTTTTTGCCAGCCGAAAAAATATGCCAAGCACTTACCAACTCTGTTTCTGTAGTTATAAAATTCTCACACAAACTCATTGGAAAATCATCTATTTCAGCCAGCGTGTAATTCACATAAGGAATGTCTAGCCTACGCATTAGCATACTTGCCAAAACTTCGTTGAGCGGTTCTTGTTGGGCAGGATTGCTGCCACCTTTCAATAAAATTCTTTTTTTGTCTATAATAACCCATTTCTTTTTCTGCCATCCATCAGATGTATTGTCTGGAGAAAACAAGTCTATTTCGCCGTTTGTCGTTTTGCCAAACAGTGCATTTCCAACATCTTCTGAAAATGTATTTTCAAAAAAATTAATGCGTTCCCATTCAAGAGGTTTTTGCGGATTATTTATCCAATATTGATCGCTAAGTCCAAGTCCCAAACATTTTTCAAGAAGCACCTTAGTGGAAGATATATTCATAGCTTCCAAAGCCTCCCTTATTCCGCTTCTGCTTGCAGGTATGGAACGCCCAAGCCACCAATCATTAAGCGATTTCCTTGAAATAACTCTGTCTTTTGCTTCAATACCAATAGGAATATGTTCTATGTTGTGAATTTTTGAGATGCTCAATATATTCGCTGTTTCCGAGTCTATTTCAACATCGGCAACTGGAATTCTTTTGTGCATTAGGGTGTAGAGCATTGATGGTAATGTAAAAATTAGAAAATTTCTACCTTACTTCTAATGCCTCAAAAATACTTCAACATAGCCGGTCCTTGTAATTCAAGCAAACATTATATGCTTGACCCTTTGCGCGGCATTCGCAAAGAATTGAATGATTTAATAGAACAAGAACAATATTTTGTAATCCACGCATCTAGGCAGAGCGGAAAGACTACCCTCTTATTGGAGCTTGCGGATAAAATAAACGCCGAAGGCAAATACCATGCTTTGTATTGCTCTTTAGAGGGGATACAATCATTTACCGAGCCAGAAAAGGGAATACCAGAAATAGTTCGGAAAATGAAATCTTGTATAAAAAATCAAGGTTTGCCTAATGGTTTTGCA
>Ga0268262_10004026_pt1 | contig 15436 bp, 12 predicted proteins | sample TergutNc150P3_FD_190354 | JGI IMG/M metagenome (GOLD analysis project Ga0268262, IMG submission 190354) | Nasutitermes corniger P3 segment gut microbial community from laboratory colony in Florida, USA - Nc150 P3 (SPAdes) (version 2) | ecosystem: Host-associated > Arthropoda: Insects >... | reverse complement strand
ATTGGGGAGGTACTTCCATTTGGAGCCGAAGATCGTGTTGTTTTCGCAGATATGCACATAGTCCGCTTCCGGATCAAGCTTCAGCTCGCCGCTTTCGGGAATCCGCTTGAAGTTCTCTTCCTTTGTGCTGCCGGCGACAGAAATTTGTTTGCCGAAGAGCAACGCTTCCTTGTAGGCCGCTGTCGAGAAATTTCCGGTCAGGATGTAATCCGCCTTTCCGTTTTTTGAAAGAAGGTTCATCGGAACCATGCCGAACTGCTGCGTTGCGCCTCCCTGTAAAAACAGGACTTTGTAAGTGTCGGGAATTCCCAGTACAGCGTGGAAAAGGCTTTCGGTCTTCTTGATGATGTCGTCGAATTCCTTTGCGCGATGGCTCATTTCCATAACGGACATTCCGCAGCCTTCATAGTCAACGAGGTTCTTCTGGGCGTCAAGCAACACTTCTTTAGGAAGGACCGACGGACCGGCTGAAAAATTGTACAAAGTTTTCATGTGTATTCTCCTTTATAAAAATTACGGTTTAAATTTCTGCGAAATTATCGAAACAATATTTTCGCCGATTCTCTGCTGCGCTTCAAACGTGGCAGCTCCTATGTGGGGCGTCATGGAAATTTTTGGGTGCTTGTAAACTGCCGGGTCTTTGACTGGCTCTTCGTCAAATACGTCAAGGGCCACACCGGCGATTTTCCCGCTGTCAAGGGCTTTAAGCAGGGCTTGCGTGTCAACAAGCGCGGCCCTGGCGGTGTTTATAAGGAAGACGCCGTCTTTCATCATCGCAATTCTTTCAGCGGTAATTATCTTGCTGTCGGTTTTCGGCGTGTGCAGGGAGATGAAATCAGATTTGGCAAGCAGTTCCTCAAGCGGCGCGTAAACAAAAGGCTCGTTTTCAGGCAGGGGGCCCTTGCGGTTGGTGTAAATAACGTTCATGCCAAGAGCGCTTGCCATCCTTGCGACGCATCGGCCTATGCGTCCCATGCCGATTAGCCCCAGGGTTTTCCCGCAAAGCTCTATGCCTTCGTACCGCTTCTTCTCCCACTTGCCGTCGCGCATCGTAACATTCGCGTCGTAAATAAAACGCGCCAGGCTGAACATATGCCCAATGGCAAGCTCCGCTACCGAAGCGCTGGAAGCCAGGGGCGTGTTTTGCACCTCAATTCCCTTTTCTTTGGCGTAATCGGCATCGATGTTGTCAATTCCGACTCCCCCTCGGATGATGAGCTTTAACCTTCCTGCTGCGGCGTCAATTACCGGTTTGCGGATTTTTGTCGCGCTGCGAACTATTATTACGTCGAATTCGGCAGCCCTCGCAGGCAGTTCGTTTTCACTGTAAAACTGCTGAACCAGCTCAAAACCAAGATCGGTGAGGGCTTTTGCGGCACTTGATTCAATGCCGTCAGTGGAAAGAATTCTTATCATGCTGCTTTACCTCCATGAACGTTAATTAAATATAGCATAAACGGCGGCGAAATACAATCTGCAATACTTTAGAACGATTAATTAATCAGATTTTAATAACTGACTTACCATCGCCTAATAAATCCGCTTGTCTGCTTTCTTATTCGGTACGAGGATAAAAGCAAAGAAGGAGGGCGAAATGAGAATGGAGATTCACCATAAAATTGGAAAAGCGGTTTGCAGAGAATTGCGGGAATCCGGCTACCGGATCGATGAGAAGTTGTTTCTCCTGGGAAACCTTTTTCCCGACTTAATCCACTCGTACATTTGGTGCCGCCATGAGTATCAACATTCCAGGGAATATATCAGAAAAAAAATGGATATGCTGAAAAAAAGACCGAAGCTTATTTCTTTTCATTTGGGTATACTAACGCACTATATCTGCGATTACTTTTGCTATTCTCACAGCTCATGTTTTGGCAAAGGGTTGATTCAGCATATTATCTACGAAGTAAAGCAGAAGGTTCCTGTAAAAATTTATAAAACCAATCTGAATATAAAGGCATGCACTATTGAGGAGTTGGACAAATTTGTCAGATGGTATGAAAGCTTCCGTTCATCTATCGAAGATGATGAATCTGATTTTCACATTGCCACAATGGTAGCGTCAAACTTTTTGCAGGCTGCATATTAGGTAAGGTAATAATTATATGTTCCCTTAGTCTCTTCCTTCCGGCTCTTTAGTATTGCCCAGGTCTTTTTCGCGTATTTCAACGCGGCGGATTTTACCAGATATGGTTTTGGGCAAGGCGTCAACGTATTCGATGATACGCGGGTATTTATAGGGCGCGGTGATTTTCTTTACGTGATCCTGCAGCTCTTTAGTCAGTTCCGCTGAACCTGTATAGCCTTGCGAAAGCACGATGGAGGCTTTAACTGCAAAGCCGCGCTCGCTGTCGGGTACGCCGGTTACGGCACACTCGGTGACGGCGGGATGTTCCAGAAGAACGCTTTCTACTTCGAATGGGCCGATGCGGTAGCCGGAGGATTTTATTACATCGTCGATACGGCCGACATACCATAAAAATCCCATCTCGTCCTTGTAGGCTGTGTCGCCGGTGTGGTATAGATCGTCGTGCCAGACCTTTTTGGTCGTTTCATCGTCCCGGTAATAACCGGAAAACATTCCGAAAGGTTTGCCGCCGACTGTTTTATCAGTGCGGATGCATATCTCCCCTGTTATACCGGCGGAGGCTTCTTTCCCGTTTTCGTCCGCGATGATCATATGATAGCCGGGAGCTGGAAGCCCCATTGAGCCAAGCCTTGGCTGTATCCACGGGAATCCTGTCCAGCAGCTTAAGGTGGTTTCTGTTTGCCCGAAGCCTTCAAATATTTTTATCCCCGTTGCCTTCTGCCAAACCTTGTACACTTCCGGGTTTAGCGCTTCCCCGGCAGTTGTGCAATGGCGGAGAGAAGAAAAGTTATATTTTTTCAGGTCTTCCTTAATAAGATAGCGGTACATGGTGGGCGGCGCGCAAAAACTGGTTACCTTGTAATGCTCCATTTTTCCAAGAATGTCAGAAGCGATAAACTTGTCAAAATCGTAAGTAAAAATCGCGCTGCCTGCCAGCCACTGGCTGTACATCTTGCCCCAAAGGCTTTTAAGCCAGCCAGTGTCGGAAATTGTAAAATGAAGTCCTCCTTCCTCGCAGCGGTGCCAGAAACAGCCTGTTAAAATATGGCCGAGCGGATAAGTAAAATCATGCCAGACCATTTTAGGATAGCCGGTTGTGCCGGAAGAAAAAGCCATCAGCATCATATCGGTTTTAATATTGTTGCGCTTAACGGGCGTTTCCGCTGCGGCTTCCCATTCAGCGTCCAGGTCTATCCAGCGGTTGTTCGGTACATTGCCGCCGAATACGGCCAGTTTCTTTATCGTTGGGCATGCCGGCAGAGCTTCTTCCATCGCCTGAATTACACCGAAACGCGGTGTCGTAATCAGCATTTTAATTGAAGCGGCGTTTATCCGGTATTCCAGATCTTTCTTTGTTAAAAGATATGTGGCGGGGACGGCGACGGCTCCCATCCGGTGAAGCCCCATTAAAATGGGCCAATACCTCCAATCGCGGGACATTGTAAGCATTACCATGTCGCCCTTCTCGATTCCCTGCGCGATGAAGAAATTAGCGGCTTTTACCGAAAGGCGACGGATATCCTTATAAGTAAAACGCTTTTCCTTGCCATCGTTTGAAACCCACAGAAGTGCCAACGCGTCCGGGGTTTCCGCAGCCAGCACATCAACGCAGTCAAAGGCGTAATTAAAATTATTTGGCACGGTTAGTTTATAATTCTTCTGTAAATCTTCCAGCGTGGCGAAATCATCACGGTGGCGGCCTGTAAATTTTTCGTATAACGGCATATCTGTAACTCCACTTGATGTTTATTATTTAATTACTACGGCGATAAATTTTGCCGGGTGCTTGCCTGTAGCTTTCATCGCGTGCGGTATGCCTGAATCGAAATACACGCTGTCCCCTTCGCTAAGCTCGTATACCATATCGTTAAGGTGAAATTCCATGCTGCCTGAAAGCATATAGTTAAATTCCTGCCCCTCATGCGTATGCAAATCAACTTCGTCGCCGGAATTGGGCTCTACCGTTACAATAAAAGGCTCGGCCTTTTTATTCTTAAAAGTGAAGGCAAGGTGTTTGTAGTCGTAAGCTTTGCGGCGCGTTATATCAAACCCTTCGCCCTTTTTTACAAGGGCGCATGTTGTAAGTTTTGGCGTCTCTCCGCTGATAATGTCCACAATGTCCACGCCCAATATGTTTGCCGCGTTAAAAAGAAAGCTGAACGAAAAATCATGCTCGCCGCGCTCAAACGCAAGGTACTCATCAATGCCAAGCTTAAGGTCTTCCGCCATTTTTTCAGTCGAAATACCCATAATGCTTCTGAGCCCTCTAAGCCTTCCGCCAATTTCAATCAGTTGATCTGTCATGATATTTTAAGTGAATCAGATTTTCTGTTTTTGTGCTAGGGACTTTATCTTTTTTCCGTCCCTGGATCGGTAGGGGTTCTTCACATTTTTTAGGTAAGCCTGATAGGCGGCGCTGTTTTCATAGTAGCCGTCAAGACCTTTGAATGATGACGATTCGTCGCAGCGGTAAAGCTCCATAAGCGTGGGGAAAAGCGGGGATGCCATGATTTCGGCGGTTTTTGTAAGGGGCAGCCGTTTGAGGGCGGCGGGAAGCATATGGTTTTTTACAAGGTAAAAAATGTCCTGGATTAGCGAAGGCTCAAATTCCAGGCGTTCCAGAAATCGCGCCGCCGCCTGTGCGCCCAGCTCCGCGTGGCCCTCAAAGCGATGGTTGGCGAAAGAAGCTGAAATTGGCTTGCCTGTGTCGTGCAGCAAAAGGGCTAATGAAAGGCGCAGATCAAAAGCGCCGGATGCGGCCGGTTTTCTGTAGCGGAATGTTTCCAGGGTATGGTTCCACACATTGCCTTCCGGGTGGAATTCCTTGGAGTGATCCACGTCATCCAGGGAAGCGAGTTCAGGCCAGAAATTTTTAAGAAAGCCTGACTTTTTAAGCAATTCCAGTCCCAATTCCGGCCTGGCTGAAAGCAGAAGGCAGCAAAGGAACACCCTCTGCATTTCCGGTCTGGGCAACAGGTTTTGCACAAAAGAAGCAGCAGAGGTTTCAACAGAAAAGCCGTAACGGGCAAGGAGCAAAGCCGCTTCCATAGCGAGGCGGTTGTTTCCGATATGAGGTTGCGCAATTATTATGTCCAGGTCAGTTTCAAACTTTCGATCGCGAATTTCTCGCAACAGGGGATATACCCCAAGCAGATCCTGGAAACGCTTTGTCTGCCAATCGTAAGTTAACGAAAGAAGGGGAGAAAAATTTTCGCTTCGCTCGTTGCTTTCAAGGCAGCGAAAGTAACAGGTTCCGCCTGAAGTTTCAGCCGCAGCATCAGCAATGCCTACGCCTGGGAAACGCAGGTTGTCAATGTAACGCGCAAGGACAGCAATGTCCGCGTTGGTTTCGATCCAAAAAAAAGGCAGGGCCGGCAGCCGGAAGTAAAAGTCAAGGGCGCTGTACCCGCAGAATTTTACCGCATACCCTGCGGCAGCCAGCGAAGAACATATTTCTTCTATCGAACCTGAACCTTCACTTGAGCTTTCGCTTCCAGAGCCGCTTGCATTCATTTTTCGGCTAACGCTCCCAAAAATTCTTCCAGCCTGTAGGCCGATGCTTCTTCAGCCAAACGGAGGGCTTCTACCGCTTCCGCAATCGTATCAACGCGCTTTTGTCTTGCGTCTGGGCTTTCCGTTTTTTTGCCAAAAGCCCCAGGCGTTTCCAAATAAAGGAAGAAGGAGGCCAGAAGCAGCGCTTCCTCAAAGGCTTCCTTGTTGAACCATGTTACATCTTCAAAGCGGTTCACAGCCAGAATTTTTTTGAAATCGCTTTCATTATAATTCTCAAGAATTACGGAGGCGGCGATAACGCCAGGCGTTTTTGCTGTTTTGATTGCTTCAGATATGGGCAAACCTGTGCGGGTTAGAAGCGCCATGGCAATCTCTGCAGCCAGTCGCGCTTCAGCAGAAGGAATACCGGCGCTTTCCCAGCACTCTGCAAGAAGGCGATCGAGCTGCCAGTGAAGCGCCAGAGCCGCCGCTTCTTTGCCTGAATTGTCATTAACTGTTGATCTTAAAAGGGCAAGGGTATTGTATCCTAATGCCATAAGAAGCAAAGCCGGACGCTCGGCGATTTTCTTTTTCAAGTTGCGAGCGAATTTATTTCCTTTCCCGGCCTGGTTTTTAGCCAGAGGCAAAAGGTTTCCCAAGAACAAAGACCAATCGCCAAAAGCGTCTCTGTTTGTATTTGCTTTTCGTTTTGTTTTCCCGCCGGATTTTTTCCCGTTGGATTTTAATCCGCCGGATTCTAATCCGATTTTTCCCCATGGCTTGAATTTTCCGTCCGCGCCGTCCAGGTATTTTTCCGCTGCCGCCGCAAATTGATTAACCGGCTCTCTGAATGATTCAATTGATTCATGGGGAATGGGGAGTGGGGAGTGGGGAGTGGGGGCATTTGCTTTTCTTGGTTTTTCGTTGAAAATCTTGACAAGCGTTTCAAAACGGCTTTTAGAAAGTATTTCCCTGACGGGGGAATAAATTTCTTTCAGGAATATATTCAGCAGGGTTTCGTCAAGGCTCCTGACACCCCGACCGCCAAGTTCGTGGTTCAGCACGGCCCACCGGGTTTCCCAGCTTCCCGTTCTGGCATCGGGCGTGTCTTCCTTTTCCTGAATATCAAGGAAAACCTGGGTCTCGTAGCCGCTAAGGCCGGCAAAAAGCCCGCGCTCGGCTATGTCTTTGGATGACCGAACATACCAAAGATTGCTGCGCTGTTCCCTAAAGACCGTAAAGTAGCGGCTTTCTCCGTGAAGGCCAAAAGCTTCGCTGAGGGTGTTCTGCCTGAATGTCCCGTCCTTTTGGGGAATTGCCACCGCTCCCCGGTGTATCCAGCCTACCGTTTGGTAGTAGCAGTTGTTGTAAAAAATTAAAGCTCGCTCGTCTCCTGCGCTGTTGGAATAGGCAAAAACATTTGAGTTTACATTTCCGTTTGGATCGTAAAAATCATATAGGCAGAAATTCGCGCTGCCGGAAAAGATATGCCGTTTTTTCATCAGGGGGAATATTTCCCATTCGTGGCGGTTTACAAGGTTCCAGTCCGGCGTCTCGTCTCTGTAAGAACGGCGGTACTCCATGCCGTATTTTTCCTCAAAGCCTTCGATCTGGCCGTGGCCGAACATCGGAAGCCCGGGCATGGTTACAAGGAGGGTGCAGATTCCGAAATATTTATCGCCTTTGCCGAACTGGGCAACCGCTGTTTCTTCGTCCGGGTTGTTCATAAAGTTGACAAAACGCTTTAAGACTTCCGGATCGAATTCAAGGGTGTTTTTAATTGTCGAGCGATATTTTTCGTTTTCCTCGTTTTTAAGCATATTCATAAAAGCCGAGTTGTAGACCCTGTGCATACCGAGGGTGCGGACGAAGTAACCTTCCATCATCCAGAAAGCTTCAGCAAGAAGAAGGGTATGCGGCGCTTCGGCGGCACAGCGATCCACCACTTCGCGCCAGAATTCGTTGGGGATGCGGCGGTTGAATTCTTCGGTGGTAATGGCGTTTTCAGCGCGGCTCGCTATCGCGCCTCCGTGACCGGGCGCGGGGTACCAGAGCCGCTGGATATGCCGCTTCGCCAGCGTCATTGCAGCGTCGAAGCGCACGATGGAAAACTGCTGGCATACACCTATTATCGTCTGGATCACCGCTTCCCTCGCTTCCGGGTTGAGGAAGTCGATCTGGGCGGTATCGTTCCATGGCATGGATGTGCCGTCATTGCCGTGGTAAATGTAGCGGACTTCGCCTGAATTGTTGTCAATGCGCTTAAAGACTACCGCCGCGTCGCTGCGGCTGAAGTAATGATCTTCGATCTGGACTGTAATGTCGCTGCGGCCCGAAAGGTTTTCGCAGGAATAGGTGTAAGTAGGAAAAGGCGGGTATGGGAGCTGTAAAAAGCGGCTGGGATGTTCCGCGATCCAGCGGCTATCAATGCCCGTGTGGTTTGGCACCATGTCGGATCCAAGGCGTATGCCCCGTTGCATGCAACGGGAGCGTAAATTTGCCAACGCCCTCCATCCGCCCAGCTCTGAAGCTATATCGTAATCGTAGAGGCTGTAAGCCGAGGCCGCCGCTTCGGGGTTGCCTGTCCACTGCTTAATGGTCTTGCTTGCCTGGCTGCGCTCCCAAAGGCCGATGAGCCAAAGGCCGGTAAAACCTCGGCGGGCAAGCTCGTCCAGCTCTTCGTCGGGGATCTGATCCAGGCGCGTAAATTCTTTTCCGTATTTTTGGGAAAGCTGGAAAAGCCAAACAAGCGTGCTTTTTGCAATAAGAACCGTTCGGGGCATCCATTCCTGATCCGGCGAAAATTTTTCGTACTCGTTTTCAAAGGCGCTGAAGTCCAGCACCTGGCTTGGGCCGGGACCAAAAAAAACGGGCTTGTCTTCTTCGTTAATTATGTCCAGGCTTGTAAGGAGCCGGCCTGAGTATTTACCCAAAAGCAGGCCCCAACGCCTTCGCATGTATTCAAGCTGCCCAAAAAGCGAATCGGGGGAAGCAAGAGCCGGAGCGCGGAGCAGATCCCAAAGGTTCATGCCATCGGGGCCGAAAACCGGAAGCCCAGAAAGATGCGCCTTTATTTCGTCTATTGCAACGGGGTAAACCGTTTCTTTTGCCAGAGGAGAGTCGTCAAAAAGGAAGAGAAATTGCCTGAATGCGGGGTTGAGGTTGGCAATGGCCAAAAGGAGCAGCTCCTCAAGCGAAAGGCTCTGGCAGCTTTCACCGCTGTCGCTTCCGGCAAGGTAGCTAGTTACGTCGCTTTTACCCGCATACACATCCCTTGGCGGAAACTTTCCGCAAAAATTTTCCATTAGGTCGCGGGTTTTCCCGGCGCCAAGTTTCCCTTCCAGCCTTGCCATGGCAGTTTCAAAAGCGTCCGGCTGCACCTGCTCGCGGTAAAGGGCAACCAGGAAATGAAGTATCTCGTCAATTAAACCCATGGCGTTGAGCTTCCCAGCCTGGATAAACTGTTCCGGATTTTTTACCGGATCCACCTTAGAGTTTAGCTTCTGGGTAAGTGCTCTGACCTGGCGCATATCCGCAAGGATCACATTCCCCGTAAGGGAAAAAAGGCTCCCTTCAAGGCCATATTCTTTTCTTATCTCATTCCGGATGTGGAATTCCATTAAGGCTTTTCTTTCCGTTGCCATGATGGTTGTTTTTTTCGGATTAAGATTTTCGAATTTTGAAAGAACAATAAACAGTTTTTGCATTTTTTAAGTATAGTCCAAATGCTTTTGTTTGTCATGCCTTGATAGAAATGTGTATATACAGTAAAAGGGTGTCAGATACATTTTTGGAGAATCACGATGATAAAAATCGCAACGATTGCTGGCTCGGATGCTTCAGGCGGGGCAGGCCTTGAGGCGGATCTAAAAACTTTTGAAGAATACGGGCTTTATGGCATGGCAGCCGTAACGCTTATCGCCACGATGGATCCCGATAGCAACTGGGCGCACAAGGTTTTCCCCCTGGACGAAAACGCCCTCCGTGCGCAGCTTGAGACTATTTTTAAGGGAGTGGGCGTCGCAGCCGTCAAGTCGGGGATGCTTGGCACTTTTTACGCGGTGGATTTATGCAAGGAATTTATTGATAGATATGAAATCAGGAATTACGTCCTTGATCCGGTGATGGTTTGTAAGGGCGCTGGCGAAGCCCTGAACCCAGAACTCAATGACGCTGTTGCCGAAAGGCTGCTGCCCCTTGCGGAAATCGCCACGCCGAATATTTTTGAGGCGGAACAGCTTTCACGCATAAAAGAGATAAGCACTATTGAGCAAATGAAAGAGGCCGCGAAAATTATCCACGGAAAAGGTGCCAGGTACCTTTTTTTGAAGGGAGGCGCAAAGCTTAAAGAAACTCTGGAATCCGCCTTGCCTAAAGCGATGGACCTTTTTTACGACGGCAAAAATTTCGAGATTTTTGAAGAGGACCTGATTAAAACCACCTGGACGCACGGAGCCGGCTGCACCACTTCGGCAGCGATCGCCGCCGGGCTTGCCCGTGGCCTTACCGTCCGGGACTCGGTTGTTCTCGCTAAAAAGTTCATCACAGCAAGCCTGAAAGCCGGTTTTGCCCTTAACAAGTGGGTAGGCCCCGGCAACCCGTCCGCCTGGAGAAACGAAAGGCTCTTCCCGAACTAGCGGGAAGGGCTTAAAACAAAGAGCTTCGTTAGGGCTATTGTTTGGTCAGGAAGAAATCTTTTTTTAACCAACTAGGCCACTTTAACTTTTTGCCGTTTTGATTGATTTGAAAATCCTTAAATAAACCATCAACAATAGATTGGGTTCCGGAATTATAAGTCCATGAATAGGAATGGTTTTTATCGTTAAATGTAGGAGGATTGTCACCATAGTCCCAGGTTTTCATTACATCCCATGCAGAATCAATTTTTTCGCCGGAAAAGATATAAGTATTTACAATTGTCTCCGAGAGAGTTTTGGCGGCTGAGTTAATGGCCCATACCGCTTCAAATATATGCTCCCTTGACATATTTCCAAAAATAGACTCGGAATATTTGTCCCAATCACTCCACAATTCTTTTAAAGTGTGCGTTTCGCTCTTTACTCCCTTCCAAGTTCCATTTAACTGAGCCAAACTTGTAACAGCCGTCCATGTGTCTAGTTCCTCACCGCCGCCGCAGCCCGCTAAAATCAAGCCAAATGCCAGAATCAACGCTAAGAGACCAAAAACCTTAAACTTTTTCATAAAAATTCCTTAGCGGCCCTCGCCGCAATAAAAAGAATAAAATTGGTTTTACCCGGGTTTTTGCTGGGGAAAATATATTGGCTGGATTGTGACTCACTGTCTAGTATTTCACCCTTTCGCTAATAGCGTGTCAATTAAAATACCCCATTGACAAACCAGCCCGATCTGGGTAGATTGATAAACACATTCTGGGGGTGTAGCTCAGTTGGCTAGAGCGTTTGAATGGCATTCAAGAGGTCAGGGGTTCAATTCCCCTCACCTCCAGAAATAAATTTTAAGACGATAAATTTTTCACTTACAGTAATTCATAAGAAACTCAGAGATGTCGCACGAGGTGAGGGGAATTGAAACGGAGTGCCGTACCCCGAAAAGGCGAAAGCCTTTGAGGGGTTGCGGTGCATGGATGCACCGCAAGGCACGGAGGCGGCCTGGAAGGAGCAAACAGGGATGTTTGCGACTGGAAGGCAATTCCCCTCACCTCCAGATTAATTTTTCCCTGTGAATAAATAATTCCACAAAGAGTAAGTTTCAAAAACTCAATAAAGCCTCTTGGAGGTGAGGGGGAACAAGCAAATGCACCCGCAGGGTGTGTTTGGAAAATTTTACACGTTCCGGCGCAGATAAATTCTTCTGTATTCACTTATTGAGGTAGGTTTTAGCCTACCGTCTGCGCCGCAGATTTGAAACTTTTTTGCGACTGGAAGGCAATTCCCTGCCCACCTTTGGTGGGACACCCCAGGAAAATTATTTCCCTATATATTGTGTGATCCATTCCTTCCAGGCAGTTTCGCTTGTAGGGATTTCTGTTGTTATCCAAGGCCAATTGGGATGAGTTTTTTCAAAGTAATAATGCTCAAAGCCCGAATACATCCAACAGCTACCACCATCAGACGGCGAATGCCAAAGATCATCAATTTCTCTTGGTATGGGAAAACTAGAAGATGTGGTTCCTCCATATTGTCTTTTGCATAACTCTATTACTCCTCATTCAATTGTTGTTGAACGGCCAGAAGCTTTATTCTGTCGGCATGGGAAAGACTGTCATGAGATTTGCTTCTGCACATCCAGCATGAACAGTGTATTTTACCTTTTGCGAAACGCCCTTTTTTCCCTCCGGACCAGGCGAAGATATATTTTTCTCCGCCAATTTTTCTTAGAATGTGGGTTTTTCTGTTAATAACACGTTCCCGCTGTGAACGCCGGTATGCTCTGTTTTTTTTCATTTAGCAAAGCCGTTATAACTTAAACAAATACTATATCAACACTGAGTTTTATGCAACGATGCTCAATATCCATTTTAAGGTCTAATTTTCTATAGAATTTGCTTATTTTTGCCTTGAATTTTCTCGATAAATATGCAATTTTTGGGTAGGGAAATATGGAAATTCAATATTTAAAGCGAAATATCGATGAAATTCTTCTCGCCTGGAGTAGGGACACTTCCCCTGACAGGAAGCCTTTGCTTTTGCGTGGGGCAAGGCAGGTAGGGAAATCCTCGGCTGTAAGGCAATTGGGGAAGCGGTTTAAGTACTTTGTCGAGATTAACTTCGATGAAAATAAAGGGGCAAGAAGTTTTTTTGAAGCCCCTCTTTCCCCTCAGGCGATTTGCTAACAGCTTGCGCTTTATTGCCATACGCCGATAATACCCGGAGAAACTCTGCTGTTCTTTGATGAGATTCAAAGCTGCCAACCGGCTCTGGCAAAGATGCGGTATTTCTATGAGAAATATGCCGAACTTCATGTAGTTGCTGCCGGTTCTCTTCTGGAATTTGCACTTGAAGAAATACCGTCATTTGGTGTAGGTCGTATTCGTTCCCTCTTTATATATCCCTTTGGATTCGATGAATTTCTGACCGCTCTGAATGAGGAAGCGCTTTCGGAAGCTGTCAAAACAGCATCTCCTGAGAGACCGCTTGCCGAGCCCATCCACCAGCAGATCCTGGGCAGATTGAAAATCTTTTTTATCTGCGGGGAATGCCGGAAGCGGTTTCCCAATATGTGCGGAAAAGGGATTTGCTAAGCGGCGAACTCGTTCTGAACGATCTTATAACCGTACTTAAAACTGATTTTGCAAAATACCGAAAACGAACTCCATTTTTGCTTCTCAATGAAGTTTTTGAGTCTGTTATGCGCCAGACCGATGGAAAATTTGTCTATGAACGCGCCGCCCCAGGTACTCCAGTCACGGCAGTAAAGCAGGCGCTTGATCTTCTCATAATGGCAGGGCTGGTACATCCGGTTACCCATACCGCCGCAAACGGTGTGCCACTTGGCGCAGAGGCAAATCGCAAATTTCGCAGGATTATTCCCTGTGATACCGGTATCTTTCTGCATACCCTTGGCCTCCGTTCAGAAATACTGCCAGCCGCTGATTTTTCCGCCATTAATCGTGGTTCTCTGGCTGAAATTTTTTGCGGCCTTGAATTGCTAAAAGCTTCTTCCTGTTATACGCAACAGGAGTTGTTTTGCTGGCAGCGATCGGCTGGTTCAGGCTTAGTACATGGTAACGCTCAGGTTGATTTTCTTGTTCAGAAGGGTGGCATTATTCCCATAGAAGTCAAATCGGGAACCCAAGGCGGTATGCAAAGCCTCCGCCTTTTTATGAAAGAAAAAAATATCAAGCGAGGCGTGCGGACATCGCTTGAAAACTTTGGCCGCTATGAGGACATAGACATTTATCCGTTATACGCCATTGGAAATCTTGTAAGAGAGTAACGAATAATTTCGCGACCTAATCTTCACTTGGCTTCCAATCACCCGCCAGGCTTGTCCGGGCAATTACCCTGGTAAGGGCAGCACCCACAGCCGCCCTTACCCTGCTTTTTGCGCCGGACAATCCACGCGCTGACCAATACGACCGCCAGTAAAACCATTCCCAAAACGAAGATGTCTGCCATGCTCATACAATCACCTCACCAAAAAACCAATTTGATAAAAGCAGAAGGCGGCAAGCCAGGCGAAGCCAGTCTGATACAGTATGACATAAATGGCCCCCTTTAAACTGCCGAGTTCGCGTTTTACAGTCGCCATTGCCGCCACGCACGGCGTGTACAACAGCGTGAATACTAAAAAACTATATGCGCTTAACGGCGAGAATAAGTTATGCAAAGTGTTACCAAGTTCAGAGACGCTCGCTTCGGTCAATACCGCCAGTGTGCTTATAACCGCTTCTTTCGCGATAAAGCCGGTTATGAGGGCTGTGGAAATACGCCAGTCGGAGAAGCCCAGCGGTACGAAGATGCCGCTGATTAAGCGTCCGATTGCCGAAAGCAGCGAGTCTGTACCGCCTTCAACATAGTTCAGCCGCATATCAAAGGATTGCAGGAACCATATTACTACAGTTGCCAGAAAAATTATTGTAAATGCTCTCTGCAAAAAGTCTTTCGCTTTTTCCCACATTAAAAGCAATACAGTTTTTACAGACGGGAAACGGTAATTGGGCAGTTCCATTACAAATGGGACAGGTGCGCCTTTAAAAATTGTTTTTTTCATTAGAAAAGCGGATAGTATGCCAAAAACAATTCCCAGGAAGTACAGGCTGCCCATTACCAACGCCGAGTTCTTTGGAAAAAAGGCGGCGGCAAACAGGGCGTATATCGGGAGCTTCGCGCTGCAGCTCATAAACGGTGTTAAAAAGAGGGTCATTTTTTTGTCGCGCTCGCTTGCCAATGTCCTAGTAGCCATAACCGCCGGAACGCTGCAGCCAAAGCCCATGAGCATCGGTACAAAACTGCGCCCCGAAAGGCCGATCCTTCGCAGGGGCTTGTCCATGACAAACGCCACCCGCGCCATATATCCCAAATCTTCCAGCATTGACAGAAAGAAAAACAGCGTAACGATTATTGGTATAAAGCTTAAAACCGCTCCCACCCCCGCTAATATGCCGTCAATCAGCAGCGAATGAACAACAGGATTTATGCCGTAAGCCGTCAATGCGTTGTCAATGACACCGTTCAAATTATCCAATCCCACTACCATTAAATCGCTCAGCCTGTTTCCTATTACGCCGAAGGTTAGCCAGAATACCAGAAGCATGATGCCCAAAAAAGCCGGAAACGCCCATATTTTGTGAGTCAACACCGAATCGATTCTTACGCTGCGCCGGTATTCGCGGCTTTCATGTGCCTTCACCACGCATATTTTACAAACATCTTCGATGAATTGATAACGCATATCGGCTAATGCCGCCTCGCGGTCGGTTTTCAGTTCCGTTTCCATTTCTTTAACGGCGTGCTCTATCATGTGGGCTTCGTTTTCGTCCAAGCCAAGTGTTTTAAGCATCGGCTCGTCGCCTTCGACCAGCCTGGTTGCCGCAAACCGCATGGGTAGACCTTCCCTTTGACAGTGGTCTTCAATAAGATGGACTACCGCGTGAATTGTTCTGTGTACCGCGCCGGAACAAAAATCTATACGCTCAGGCTTTTTCCGGTTATGTACTGTTTCTACGGCTTGCTCCATTAGCTCCGACAGCCCCTGTTTTTTTACCGCCGAAATTGGAACTACCGGTATGCCGAGGGCTTCCCTCATGCGCTGTATGTCGATGCTCCCGTTATTTGCCTGTACTTCGTCCATCATGTTGAGGGTCAGCACCATGGGAATTTGAAGCTCTATTAACTGCATGGTCAGGTACAGGCTGCGTTCTATGCAGGTAGC
>Ga0268262_10004025_pt1 | contig 15437 bp, 9 predicted proteins | sample TergutNc150P3_FD_190354 | JGI IMG/M metagenome (GOLD analysis project Ga0268262, IMG submission 190354) | Nasutitermes corniger P3 segment gut microbial community from laboratory colony in Florida, USA - Nc150 P3 (SPAdes) (version 2) | ecosystem: Host-associated > Arthropoda: Insects > Digestive... | reverse complement strand
TCCGGCCACGCATCTCTCCCACAGCCGCCAAGTCCATTCCATTCGCTCTGGTGCATCGTCCGCGAAAAGGTAGTTGGGGATTGATGTGTCGAAGTAAATCCTAGGTTTCATGTCCGCTTCCATTCCCTGTCCCTCCATCAATTCTGCCACCTCGCACAATTCTGGCCCAGAAACCAAAAACCATCTGGGCACTGACCCAAATTTGCGCCAGCCGATGCACGATTCGGTCGGCCATTCAGGAGATACTCACATGAGCATAATAGGCACCATACCTGCGTCAGAAGGACAGGGCGCGGGGGATGGGATCACACTGAGGATGTATTTCCTTGACCACGAGCCGCCACACATACACGCCATAAAGGGTTAGACGGAATCAATACTCAGCCTGGACGGGGATGAAATAGCCATGACATGCCACGCCGCCGAAAAGGTTGTCCCCATGCCCGACAACACTCTGTTCGTGACATTCGAGGGGCGGATGCATGGAGATGGCTTCATTCGGCGCTCAATCCGCCATAGTCATCAACGCGGCGTAGCCGCATCCTTGCTTACCCTACCCCCCTAATCCCTGATCCCTAGTAAAGGAACATCGGCTTGCCTTCTATGTTCTTCACCTTTGGGCGGTAGCTGTCAACGTCGTACAGCGCATCTACATCTACGCGCCTCTCCCCTGTGCTTATGGTGCTGATTGGGACGCTGGTGTAGGCACCATTCCGTATCGCCATCAGGCGGTTGCTCTCGCCCCTCTTGATCAGGTTAATGGCCATTGAAGCGTAGTTCATAGAGACCATCAAGTCTAAGCTGTCAGGTGCGCCGCTTCTCATCAAGTAGCCGACCTGCTGGTACAGAATGTCTTCCCCTGTGATCTTTTTGATGGCTTCGCCGGCAATGTGGCCTATGCCGCCCAACTTCTTGTGCCCGTAAGCGTCCTCTTGTCCAGTTTCCACTACGTTGCCACCGATCATGGACGCGCCTTCGCTGATGGCTATCATCGCGTAGTTGCTTGGATTTTTTAGCTTGTCAGCTACAATCAGCTTTGCCAGTTTCTCTACGTCGAAGGGGACTTCGCTGATGATGCTGCGCTCGGTGCCCGCCAAATAACTAGCCAATAGGCTGGTTTCCCCGCTGTTCCGTCCAAAGAGTTCGATGATGGCGATGCGCTCGTGGCTTCCTGTGCTTGTTCGCAGTTGGTGTATAAAATTCACGCTTAGCGAAATGGCCGTCGAGAAGCCGATGCAGTAATCGGTTCCATATACGTCGTTGTCCATCGTCTTTGGTATCGCCACTACGCGCATGCCCTCGTGGTGCAGGCGCTCGGCGTAGCTTAGCGTGTCGTCTCCACCGATGGCTATCAGCGCGTCAATCCCCAGTTTTTCTATGTTTTTGAGTACGTGCGGCGTAAAATCCATAGGGAATTTCTCGCCCTTCTGTGCATGGCTCTTGAGAAAATCGGGGACTCTGTCTTTTCGGACGCGCCCGGGGTTGGTGCGGCTTGTGTGCAGGAATGTCCCGCCCGTCCTGTCAACAGTTCTGGTGTTGACTACGTTAAGGTCTAAAACGTTTCTAGCGCGGCTTGTGTCGTCTTCCGAGTTGTACTCCAGAAGCCCCGCCCAGCCCCTGCGTATGCCAATCATTTTTATTCCCTGTTCGGATGCGGCCTGTACAGCAGCCTTGATGCAGGGGTTGAGACCAGGTACGTCGCCGCCGCCGGTTAAAATGCCAACTCGCATTTGTCCTCCAAATAACAATAGTCTAAAGTATATACCCCTTTGTGTCCTCTGCGCAAGAACAACGATATGCCCAGCCTTTCCCCTAGGTTGCTTTATGCCCCAGATGGGGCTAGTCTATATGGATAAATTATTAGGGGCGGCTATGCGGACAAACAAGTTTTCCATCCTCTTCCTTTCGGCACTGTGCGCGGTGCAGGCGTTTGGGCAGGAAGACCCAGACAAGCTTCTGGAAAGGCTTTTCCACCCATCGGCAAGCATGGGGGCGCAGCAGAGCACTTCTAGGCGAGCCGGCGCGGCAATGCCGCCCTCGGCGAATTTCTACAGTTGGCTCCCGTCGGGGGACTTGCTGGAACAGCGCTTAGTTGACGGCAAGTTCCAAAAACAAGCCTATGAGCCATTGAAATGGAAGCCGGTGGCCGTTGTTGACGAGCAAGCCGATAATAACATGCGCTTCGTTGCCACCTTGGTTCAGGCGGGGGCGTCGGAGGACGCAGCAAAAAACGCCGCAGAAAATAAATTGTTCGCATGGTCGGGGGATCAAAAGCGTTTCACGGCGACTATAGCCAGGGTTCTCTACTACGTGGACGCGACTGTCCCAAGCGCCAAACAGGTGGGCGACACAAGTGGACACAGGAATTTTCTTCCCAGCCCAGACATGCGCTATGGGGCGTTTTCAAAGGACTACGACATCCACTTGCTGAACTTTGCGACGGGCGAAACCAAGCGGCTGACCACGGGGGGCACCCCTACCCAGCTAAATGGCGAATTGGACTGGGTGTACCAGGAAGAGCTTTATGGCCGAGGCACCTGGAGGGCCTTCTGGTGGAGCCCCGACAGCAGCAAATTGGCATTTTTGAGCCTAGACACTTCCAAAACGCCCCTCTTCCGCATGACGGACGACAAGGTACACCCGCAGCGCAATGAAGACCTGTATTACCCCAAGGCCGGCGAGCCGAACCCCGTTGCAAAACTGGGCACGGTGGATCTAAATGGGAACGTCCAGTGGCTGGAGAACCCATACCCGGGCCAAGAGACGCTGATCTCGCGTGTTGGTTTTGACCCAAATGGCAAAGTGCTGGCAGCTTGGCAGGACAGGATTCAATCCTGGTACGACCTTCGCCGCTACGATGGCGCAAAGAGCGCGACGCTGGTCAAAGACGTATCCAATACGTGGATTGACCGCGCCCGCGTGCCATTGCCAAGGTATCTGAAAGATGGCACATTCATCATGGAGTCGCAGCGTTCTGGCCACAACCATTTATACCTGTACGATGCCAATGGGCAGTCCCTTGGCGCGATAACCCAGGGCGAATGGATGATGCGCGGCATACAGGGTATTGACGAAAAAGCCAAGCGCATTTACTTTATAGCCAACAAGGACAACTATTCTGGGACAGACGCATATTCTGTAAGGTATGGTGGCAAGGCCCACAATGACGGCCTTATCAAGTACACAACAGAAAAGGGCCATCACCAGGTACAGTGGAATGCCCCTTTCACAGCCTTTTTAGACAATTGGAACAACCACTTGGAACAGGGCTGCCAGCAGTTGAAGGACGCAAAGGGCAATGTGCTGAGGGTGCTGAACGACCGCAAAGACGCGCCATCCACGCTGCCATTCCCACGCGGGGAAGTGCGCCACCAGCTTGTCCCCACGGCAGACGGCTTCCTCATGGAGACCATGTTGATACTGCCGCCCAAGCTGGAGCTTGGGAAAAAGTACCCAGTGTTCCAAACCGGCTACGGCGGGCCCGATTCGCCGAGCGCTAGGGACGCTTGGAACAGCGACACTTGGTACCACTTTCTTGCAAACCAGGGCTTCGTCGTTTGGATATGCGACCCAAGGACGGCTTCCAACAAGGGGCATGTACACACCGGCAAAGTCTATGGCAAATTGGGTACGCTGGAACTGCAAGATTACCTAGATGGCCTAAAGTGGCTGGAAAAACAGGGCTTCGCGGACATATCCAAGGTTGCCATTGACGGCTGGAGCTATGGCGGTTACATGGCGGCCTATGCTACCGTTAAGGGCAATGGCGCGTACCGCTTGGGCCTAGTTGGCGCCCCCGTCACCGACTATCGGCTTTACGACAGCATCTACACCGAGCGCTACATGGGCCTGCCCCAAGAAAACGCCGCCGGCTACGACAGCACCTCCGTGATGAAGTCCGTAAAAGACCTCAAAGGTAGCCTAGTCATCTTCCATGGCCTGATGGACGAAAACGTCCACCCGCAAAACTCCATAATGCTGGTTGACGCGCTTATCGAGGCCGGAAAGGACTTTGAAATAGTCGTCCTGCCAGGCGCCGCCCACGGCCCCCGCACCCCCTACCAAAGATGGCTGGTGAGGCTGAAAACTTGGGAAGCGCTGAAGAAGTATTTGAAATAAGAACAAAATTAGAATCAGCGCGGATTCTATTTGGAATTGGAATATCCCCTAACCACCAGCTTTATTCCCACACCGCCGCGCTATCGGCCCATCTGAGCGTGTCGGCGCCCGCGCTCCACTTGTCGCCATTTCTCAAAACCAACTGTGCGCGGCCTTGGCTGCCCACTTCGGCCAGCACGTGGCCCATTGCCCCAAGGGCGTCCAGCGTGGTTTTGCTGAACATGCCCTTTTCGATTGATATGCGGTCGGGGAGCCATTGATGGTGGAACCTCCCCGCGTCCGCGCACTCTTGGGCGTTTTTGCCAAAATCCACGGCGGCCAGGATTGTCAATAGCACTGTGCTGATTATAGTGCGCCCTCCGGGGCTTCCCGTTATCAACCAAGGCTTGCCATCTTTTGTCAGGATTGTGGGGCTCATGCTGGAGAGCATCCTTTTGCCGGGCTTGGCCAGGTTCGGCGCAGTGCCGATGAACCCCCTCGCGTCTGTGAGTCCTGGCGCGGCGTTGAAGTCGTCCATCTCGTTGTTCAACAAAAAGCCAGCGCCCCTGACGACGATGTGGCTGCCAAATGACTGCTCCAGCGTGTATGTAAGGCTTGCGGCGTTGCCATTTCTGTCAACCACCGATATGTGCGTGGTTTCCGTTCCTTCGATGGGCCAAAGGAATTTGTCCGCGCTGCTTTTGAGGCTTATGGACTGTCTCAGCCTGTCCGCATACTCCTTGGACAAAAGCCTATCCAGTGGCATGTCTTTTACTAAATCGGGGTCGCCCAAAAATTTGGCTCTGTCTGCAAAAGCGCGGCGCAGGGTCTCCGCGACTACATGGACAAATGGGGCGGAATCCCATGCCATGCTGCCCAAGTCATAGCCTTCCAGAACGTTGAGGGATTCTATTATTGCCACTCCGCCAGAGCTTGGCGGCGGGGCTCCGATGACTTCAAAGCCCCTATAGCTGCCCGTGACGGGGACGCGCTTCATCGGCTTGTACGCCTTTAGGTCTCGCGCATCTATGAGTCCCTTGCCCAGCTTTATCTCGTTCAACAATAGCTTTGCCGTTTTGCCGCTATAGAAATCCACAGGGCCATCGGCTGCGATTCGCTCCAGGGTATTGGCTAGGTCGGCCTGCACCAGCAGGTCGCCCTCTTTGAGGGGCTTGCCGGAATTGCTGAATTGGGCCAATGACGCAGGGTATTTTCTGAAAGAGGGCAACGCGCCTTCGAGGGCATCCGCCAAGGTTTTGCTGATGGGGAAGCCTTCACGCGCTAATTTGGTAGCTGGTTGGATCAGCCTTTCCCACGGCAGCTTTCCGTGTTCTGTCCATGCCAAATACAGGCCGGCCACTGTGCCAGGCACTCCCACGCTCCTGTGTCCGCTGTGGTGCAGGGAAGAGTCATATTTGCCCTTGGCTAGGAACATCTTTGGGTGGGATTTGCCGGGGGCCGTCTCGCGGAAGTCATAAAAATCCTTTGCCCCGCCAGCGTCCATTGCAAGCAAGAAGCCCCCGCCGCCTATGTTTCCGGCCAATGGGTGAGTCACCGCAAGCGCAAATGCCGTCGCTACTGCCGCGTCTGTGGCCGTGCCGCCATCTCTAAGAGTTTGTGCGCCAACTTCAGACGCAAGCCTGTCTTGGCTCACCACTACGCCGCGACTTTGGGCATCTTGGGCCGAAACAGAAAATGAGAATAGCGCGATTAGAAGTGCTAGGAGATTCATGGTTCCTCGGTTGGATGTTTGGGAGACGGCTTCATCTCTTTGAAAATGGCGAGAGCCTTAGCAGCAGCCCCTTTAGGTAGAATCCCTCGGGGTGGTTGATCGAGTACGGGTGATCCTGCGGCTGCCCAAGGTGGGCGATGACCTGTGCTTCTCGCCCTGCCTCTATGCAGGCAGTCCAGACGGCTTCCTGAAATCGCGCTCTTTCCAAATATTGGCTGCAAGAGAAGCAGAACATCATCCCACCTGGCGCGGCTGCGCGGGCGCCAAGGCGGAACACGTCTTTGTATGCCTTGAATGCGTTGTCCAAGTCTTTGCGCTGCTTGGCAAAGGCTGGGGGGTCAATGACTATGCAGTCATAGCTCTCTGGCTTCAACTGGCGCATCAGGTCAAAGGCGTCCCCTTGCAGCCTGACGTGGCGGTCTGGGTCTAGCCCATTGGCTTCCCAGTCGCTTTCGCAGACGTCCAGCGCGGCTTGGGATATTTCCAGCGTCGTCACTTCTGCGGCCCCGCCAAGCCCGGCGTGTATTGAGAACGCGCCCGTGTAGCCAAATGCGTTGAGGACGCGCCTCCCGCTTGATATGCGGCCAAGCGCCAGCCTATGCTCTCTTTGGTCTAGATAGAATCCGGTCTTTTGGCCCTTTAGCAGGTCAACGCTGAATTTTGCGCCGCCCTCTGCTATTGTCACCGGCCCTGCCAAGCTGCCCTTCACTATGCGGTTGACTGTTTCAAGCCCTTCTTCCTTGCGCCCCGCCAAGCTGCGCTCGACTATGGTCTTAATCCCATTTTGCTTGGCCAATTCGCACAGTATGGGGAACCAGATGTCCCTCAATGATTCTAGCCCTGCGGTGCCGACTTGGATGCAGAGCGCAGCCCCGTATCGGTCTATGACCAGGCCTGGCAAGCCGTCAGCCTCGCCGAACACCCACCTGCAACCCAGATTGTCGCCGTCTAGCCCCAATGCGCGTCTTAGGGCAAGTGCGGATTCAAGCCTCTCCTTGAAAAAGAGCTCGTCCAGCGGGGCGTTCTCGAACCTAAAAATCCGCGCTGCAAGCGGATTAAAAGTTGATGCCGTGCCACAGGCCAGCACGTTGCCCGATGAGTCGGCTATGCGGATCAATGGGGCCGATGGGGCTTCTGCAAAGGCCCCAGAAAAAATCCACGGGTGCCTCTTAGAAAGAAGTTCCTCTTTGCCGGGCTTTAGCCTTGTGATTGGATAGGGCCAGCTAATGGTTGGTGTGTTTGGGTTCATGTTCGAGCCACTTGCAAAACTATCTTAGCGCTCATCGGAGCTGCCTATAACGACAGTCTTGCAGGCATGCTTGGTCAAACTATGAAGTCACGCGCTCTATGCGCTTGAGCAGCGAGAACATCACAACGGCGGAAATCAGGCAGCAGGTGATGAATATGGCCCACACTCCCCAAACCGGAACCCTTGTCCAGAATATGCCCCCAACGAATAGCAACTGGTTGCCTATGGCAGTAGCGCCCAGCCAGCAGCCCTGCATCAGCCCTTGGAACCTTGGAGGGGCCACCTTGGAGACGAATGATATGCCCATTGGGCTGAGGAACAGCTCTGCAAATGTGAGAACCAGATAGGAGCTGACCAGCCACTGAGATGAAACGCGGGCCGCCTCGGGGACTGGAGAGCCAGCTAGGGAGGCTTGGCTGGGCAGGCCAAAGGAACCCACCATCAGAACCACGAAGCCCAGGGCCGCTATTATCATGCCGATGCCAATCTTGCGTGGGGGGGAAGGCTCCTTTTTCTTAGAGCGTAGCCAAGCAAAGAGGCTGATGACAACTGGGGTCAGGAACACCACGAAGAAAGCGTTGAAGTGCTGGAAGATGACCGGGTTTATGTCTTTGCCGTCTGGGTAGTTGGCGCAGAAACTGTTGTAGAAATAGTACACCAAGGCCCCAAAGACGATGGCCACGGCGGTGCCTATGCCCCTCTCGCGCCCCGTTGACGATGGCTTCAACGCAAACACCAGCCCTGCCACAGACAGGCCGATGGATAGCAGAGACCAGATATTGAATAGCAAGTTGATCAGCGGACTCACGCTCTTGACAGTGTAGTCGCGGGCGAAGAATGTCATTGTCAGGCCGTTTTGGTGGAACGACATCCAGAAGAAAATGACCACCAGGAAAACGAAGAGAAGGGCAGTCAAGCGCTTCTTTTCTTCTGATTTGTCCATTTGCGGCGCTGCTGCGCTGCTGCCGGCTTTAGCGTGTTTCTTTTCTGGCAGGTGCCGCTTGAAAATCATGTAGCATGTTAAAGAGATCAGCATGGCAATGCTGGCAATGCCAAAAGCGTAGTTATAGCCCGTGGAGATGGCTTCCAAATAATTTTTGGCAAAGGCCCCCAAGTCTGTCACCACATCGCCGCTAACTTTTGTGGCTAGTTCTTTAAGGGTTGCCAACTTTGCTGAATCGGTCAATGCGCCTTGCACAAATTGGTTGCAGAGCGAGGGCAGGTCGGGGTCGTAAGCGAAGCCCTTTGTTCCTATCCACCATTTTTGGATGGCGTATGCCGCGTTGGGCGCAAACACTGCCCCGATGTTGATGCCCATGTAGAAAATGTTGAAGGCCGTATCCCGCAGGCTGCTGTACTGGGGGTCGTCATACATCTGTCCGACGAGCGCCTGCAGGTTGCCCTTGAATAGGCCATTGCCGAAAGCGATTGTAAGCAGCGCGATCAGTGCGACGGGGAGCCCCATGCCGGGTATGGCCAGCAGGAGGTAACCCGCGAACATGACTATGACCCCCGTGGCGACCACGCCCTTGTAGTTTTGTGTGCGGTCGGCTATGAAGCCACCAATCAGCGCTAGGGCGTAGATCAGGAAGTAAAAGATCGAATAGGTCCAAGTCGCTTTGTCGGCTGACAGGTTGAACTTGGCCTGCAGGAACAGAACCAAGATGCCCATCATGGTGTAGAAGCCGAAGCGTTCTCCCATGTTGGTCAAAAACGCAACGTACAGGCCCTTTGGGTGCCCTTTCAGCATTTGGGTCTCCTATCAAAAAGTTGATTGTGGAATGAGAACATGAAACAGGCCAACAAGAAAAGGCATCAGAAATGCCGACACTTCCAACTTTATAAGCCCAGTATCAAGCCATTTTTAGCCGTCTGTCAATAGCTTTTGGAAAGGAACAAGGAATGTAAAGTATCATTATCACAGGGCATGGTGAAATAAATGTTTTCTCTCTACAGAATAGCTAGGCCGCTGTTGTTTGCGCTGCCGCCCGAAGCCGCCCACACGCTGGCCTTTGTTGCGGGGGGCGCGGCCAAAGCAGTGCCGGGGCTGTGCAGGGCTATGGAACTATTTTTTGGCGGCATAAGCCCATCGCTCTCCAGAAGTGTGGCGGGGCTTGATTTCCCAGGGCCAGTCGGCCTCGCTGCGGGCTTGGACAAGGGGGCGCAGCTTCTGCCGATATGGAAGGCCCTTGGCTTTGCGTTTGTCGAAATTGGAACCGTTACGCCCAGGCCCCAGCCGGGGAACCCCAAGCCGAGGTCTTTTCGCTTGGCCGATGAAGAACTGGCGCTGAACAGGATGGGGTTCAACAGCGAAGGGGCAGAAATTGTGGCAAAGCGGCTAAAGAATAGGCCAAAGGGCCTAGTCGTGGGCGGCAACATAGGCAAGAACAAGGTAACGCCAGAGGAAGACGCGCTGGGCGACTACCGCATGGCCTACAGAATAATCGCGCCGCTGGTTGACTATGTGGCGCTCAACATTTCAAGCCCGAACACGCCTGGACTGAGGCGGCTGCAAGCACCTGAATTGCTGGGCCCGCTGCTAGAGGGTATGCTTCAAACTAGAAAAGAGATGGGGTTGGAGGGGCAGCCTATTTTTTTGAAGCTGGCCCCCGATTTGAACAATGAAGAATTGGATTCCACGGTAGATGCAGCATTGGCCAGTGGGATTTCAGGGCTGATAGCCACAAACACCACGTTGGATCGCCGGATAATACAGAGCGAAGCCAACAGGGCAAAGGTCAACAAATGGGGCGATGGCGGGCTTTCGGGGAGGGCCCTCAAGCCAAAGGCTCAGGCGGTGCAAAGGCAGATATTGCAAAAGCTGAAAGGGAGGCTTCCGCTCATCGCCTGTGGTGGCATATCTTCTGCGGAGGACGCATTGGAATCGCTGGACATGGGTGCCAGCCTTGCCCAACTGTACACCGCGCTAATTTTTCAGGGCCCTGGGCTTGTTTCGCGCATGCACTCAACCATGTCCATCAGACGCAATTTTGAATTAGAATTGGAATAAAATTAACGTGTCGTGGGGCGGCGCAGCCCCACATTTGCAGAGGCAGCCAAATGAAAAACATCCTTTCGCCTATCCTATGTTCGGCGCTTGCAGCATCCATCTTATTTGGGCAAGAGCCTGGCGATGAAAGGCCCGTAATATCAGACCAGACTAGAAAAGCCAGCGTCGAGGCGCAGTACAGGCGCCAGCGCAACTTGGCGGAAAACCGCGTCTTTGAACTCTTTGGCGTGATGGACGGGGCAAGGGGAAGCCAGCTTTCGATGGCAGAAAGGGAGGCCCTGACTTTTTTGTATGCCTACATGCCCTTGCAAGACATGGCAGACTACGACGGCGATTTTTTTCTGAGGGCGGTCAGGGCCACGCTTGCGGCAAGGTCTGAAATGCCGTGGGGCGAAGAGATACCAGAGGACTTGTTTCTCTCCTTTGTGCTGCCGCTTAGGGTAAACACCGAAAACCTAGATGAAGCCAGGCCAGAACTATACAAGGCGCTCAAAGACCGCGTAAGGGGCCTCAGCCTAGAAAAAGCCATTTTGGAAGTGAACCATTGGTGCCGCGAGATGGTCACGTACAGGTCGAGCGACGGGAGGACGTCCGCCCCTCTTTCGACCATCCGCACAAGCTGGGGCAGGTGCGGCGAGGAAAGCGTGTTGACAGTGGCCGCGCTGCGCTCTGTGGGCATACCGGCTAGGCAGGTATATACGCCAAGATGGGCGCACGTTGACGACAACCACGCTTGGGTGGAGGCTTGGGTTGGCGGCGAGTGGCATTACATGGGGGCCTGCGAACCCGAGCCCAAGCTGGACATGGCGTGGTTCACCGAGCCGGCTAGGCGGGCGATGATGGTACACACAAAAGTGTATGGCGGCTCAAACAGCGATGATTTCATAATAAACAGCAGCCGTTACTTTGACGAAATTCAGTTGCTCCCTGCCTATGCCCCGACCATCGAGCGGCGCGTGCGCGTAGTGGATCCATCGGGCAGGCCGGTGCAGGGGGCCTTGGTGGAGTTTGGCCTTTACAACTATGCAGAGTTTTACCCGCTGGCGTCGCCGCTGACAAACGCCCAGGGCCGCGCATCCCTGCCCACAGGGAAGGGCGATCTTAGGATTTGGGCCAGCAAGGGCGACTTGGCGGGGAGCGGCTTGCTGAAAGGCGACGACGAAGAAGAGATAGTGATAAAGCTGGCCCCATTCAAAGCCGAGGATCGGCTTGAACTGTTGGACATACGCCCTCCAAGCGAGCCAATGCCGGAAGCGCCAGCCGTATCACGCGAGGCCGTGGTTGCAAACCGCCAGCGGGTTGCAAAGGAAGACCAGATACGCGAAAGCTACATGGCCACATTTGCCACGGAGGCCCAGAGCAGGAGGCTTGCCGTGGAATTTGGTTTGTATAATTCAGACCTGTGGCCTATGCTCCAGAAGAGCCAGGGCAACCATCAAGAAATCATAAAATTCCTAAAGGGTGCCAGACAAGACGCCGTTGTGGAGGCTATGGCGCTATTGGCTTCCATATCTGAAAAAGACCTTAGAGACACCCCTGCTTCTGTGTTAAACGACCATTTCAGCATCGTCACGGATGAAATGCTAGATGAGTCCGAGGAGCTGTCGCCAGTGGAATATAGGCGCTTTATTGACTACGTGCTATGTCCGCGCATCCACAATGAACTCTTGTCGCCTTGGAGGTCTGGCCTGCGGGAATTTTTTGGCGAAGCCGAGTTGGCCTCATACAAAAGGAACCCTTCACTGGCCGCGGACTGGGTGAGGGACAACATAAAAATTGACAGGGAATCCAACTATTACAGCGTCCCCATGCGCCCCATGGGCGCGGCGAAGCTGAGATTGGCCGACCCGCTTGGGCGCGACATTTTGTTTGTGGCCATCTGCCGCACGGCTGGCATTCCGGCCCGCTTGGAGCCAGGCACACTTGCGCCTCAATTTTTTCAGTCGGGCTGGAAAACTGTCAACTGGGGCGGACAGCCCGTTGCAATTGCAACTAGCACGGTGACAATAACAGGCAGGCTGGACACGAAGCCCGCTTATCTGTCTCACTTTGCGCTTGCCAGGTACAAGGGCGGAAGATGGCAGACGCTGGACTATGAGGACAGGCCCTGGGAATACTTTGAAGCGGGCCTTGCCTTAGACCCAGGCTACTACTGCCTGACCACTGGCAACCGCCAAGACGATGGGAGCGTCCTTGTGCGCTTGGCGTACTTTGGCCTTAAGGCAAACGAGAACCGCGTCTTGCCGCTGGTGATGCGCCCATCTCGGCCAGCTCCTAATCCACTTGGAAAGGTCGGCCTAAACGCAGCGCTGCCATCCATCCCATTGATAAAGTCGGGCTCAAATTGGAAAGAGGGGCAACCATTGGCCCTCAACCGGCTGTCTGGCGGCAAGGGGCTGATAATAGCATGGCTTGGCGATGGGGACGAACCCACGCGCCACGCTATGGGCGACTTAGAGCAACTGCGCGAGCCTATAGAAAAATGGGGCGGCGGCTTGGCTCTGTGCGTCCAAGCCCTGCCAAAGGGCGCGGCAAAGCATCTGGACAAGATCAGGGACATGGCCCAGCAGGCCCAGTTGCTTCTGGACGGCAACGGCCAACTGCTTGCACAGGTCCTCGATGCGATCAAACGGCAGCCGACAGACCAGCTCCCAATAATCATGGGCATCTCGAAGACGGGCGACGTGATTTATTACAGCGAGGGCTACAGGATAGGGGTCGGCGAGCAGGTGCTGAGAGCCATCAGGAGGCTGGAGAAGAATTAGGTATGGTTATTCCAGTCCCAAAACCAGATGATTTTCGCCTGTGTCCCTGCTTCACTTTACATTAAGTCGCAGTATCGAGAAGACGGGATGATGGTCGGAAGCGACTGGTTCAATGACAACTTTTGTTTCCACTAGCGAAAAGGCGGTATCGGGACGATAGAAGATGTAGTCAATTTTTGAATCTGGAACCGGCACTCCCAACGTTTTCTTTTCGTTATCCGTTGCATTGACCCACTTTTCTGCAATAGCTTGATAAACTTTGGAATCCGGTTCGGCATTAAAATCGCCCGCCAAAATAGTCGGCGTTTCTATTTTGCCAAATAGTTCATTAATTTTTTGAGCCTGCACAACACGTTTTTCGGGAGTGCCGATATGCGATAGGTGTGTGCAAAGGAGCGTCAATTTTCTAGTTGGCGACACCTTGACTACTACCCGCAACACCCCACGTTGTTCAGGGTCTTCTGTCATTGGTAAAAAGGACATATCCTTTTCGAGAACTGGAAAGCGAGTCATGATTGCCAGTCCATATTCTCCGCCTTGGTAATCAATCGTCTTACCAAAAACAGTAGTTAATTTTGTCAGGCGCTCCAATTTCTTTGCCTGATCTACTTGGCCAGTGCGTGTTGTCTTGTTATCGAGTTCCTGTAAAAATACCACATCTGGCTTTTGCGATAAAATGACGCGGGCGATTCTGTCAATATCTATTTTGTCGTCCATCCCTTCGCAATGATGGACGTTGTAACATAGGACTCGCAGATCAAGATTAGCTTTTTGCGTATTCTCTTCGGCAGGCGATAAACCGACAAAGAGGAAGATGGCTACAAGTAACGATGGCCATCTCAACGCGGTGAAAATAACTGATTTGTTCATTTCTCCCCTCCTTGGGAATTGTTGTTGATGTTGCTAGTTTGTGGGATTAGGTATGCGGTTCCCTTTGCAAGGTGTTCAACTATATATTACCGCGCCCATCCTCTCTTCTTCCCATTCCCTTTCTTCCGCCAGCGCCATTTTGTCAAGGTCGTTTGGGGTTGTCGTTGGGTCGTCCACCCACGTCCTAAGGCGTGGCCCGCCGTTGATGAGGTCTATGGCTAGGCGTTCATTTTCGTATTCGTATGGGAAGTCGCGCCACAGTGCGTAATCGGGGCAAAGGCTGCGGATGGCTTTGAAGAGAAGCGCAACAACTCGCCAAGGCCTGAACGCGTCTGGGCGATAGTATGGCCCGTCGGTGTGAATTTGAATGCCTTGGCACAATTGGCCCACGTGCTTGTGAAACGTTGGCTCAAACCAGCAGGGCCTCAATATGCAGCCATTTAACCATTGGGGCGCGGCCCTTTCCATGAACTTGATTATCTCCATCGCATCAATGTCTGGGCCCCCGCATAATTCAAGCGGGCGCGTTGTGCCCCTGCCCTCGCTCAGCGTCGTGCCCTCGATCATTACAGTCCCTGGGTAGGCCCGCGCCATCATTAGGTTCGGGGCGTTTGGGCTGGGGTTGATCCATGCCCTCTCCATCGTGGGCCAGCCATAGCCGGTGCCAATGTTCGGCTCCCAGCCTTCCATTTCGACAACCTTGTATTCTAAGTCCAATCCAAGCGACTTGACAAACCACTTGCCCAATTCGCCCAGTGTCAGGCCGTGGCGCATGGGCATTCTTCCCGCGCCCACAAAGCTCTCCCAGCTTGGCTCCAGCAAAAGGCCCTCGACATGCCTGCCTATGGGGTTCGGCCTGTCCAGCACCCATGCCTCTTTTTTGTGCTGCGCGGCTGCCTCTAGGACGTACCGCAGCGTGGTGGCGAATGTATATATGCGGCAGCCCAAGTCCTGAAGGTCAATCAAGATTACGTCGAAGCTGTCCATCATTTCAGGCGTGGGCCTGCGGGTGCTGCCGTATAGACTGAAAACTTGGACGCCGTGGACGGGGTCAAAATAATCGGGGGATTCTTCCATGTTGTCCTGCTTGTCGCCCTTCAGGCCATGCTGTGGGCCAAAGGCGGCTGCAAGATGGATCTCAGGCATATTGGCCAGCGCGTCCAGCGTGTGCGTCAAATCCGCCGCAACGGAGGCAGGGTGCCCCAATAGGGCCACGCGCCTGCCTTCCAGCGGCTTCCGCAGGGAGGGGTCGGAAATTAAGCGGTCAATGCCGAACAACACGCAGGTCACCCACAGTTATCAATACTCAGAATAGCGCATCATGCTGAGTTGCATCCAATTGAAAAATACTTTGGTATTCTATGGATTGTGCTTGGAGGCTTTATGCAGCGTGGCATCAATCCCATCAACCATCTCAACATTGCAGCCAGCCGCCAGGCGCTTGCAAAGCCGCCCAAGAGCTTTGTTAAAGCACTAGTGGTTGCGGCTGCCTTTGTCTTTGCCGTTTGCTGTGACAGGAGCCAAGCCCCGCCTAACGCGCCGGCGAACATCAGCGGCAAGGCGGAAAAGGGTGCGATCAAGCTGAATTACCACAATGGCGCAATCGCTGCGCTTGACGTCCTAGTGGAAGACAATGGGGTGCTGAGGAAGCCAGTCAAGGGAGAGGTGGAATTGGCCAGCAGCGCACAGCAAGGGGAGATTGTAGAGCAGCGC
>Ga0268262_10004022_pt1 | contig 15445 bp, 13 predicted proteins | sample TergutNc150P3_FD_190354 | JGI IMG/M metagenome (GOLD analysis project Ga0268262, IMG submission 190354) | Nasutitermes corniger P3 segment gut microbial community from laboratory colony in Florida, USA - Nc150 P3 (SPAdes) (version 2) | ecosystem: Host-associated > Arthropoda: Insects >... | reverse complement strand
CCGTCCGCCGCTCGCCTAGGGTTGCCCCCGACTCGCTCGACTTGCATGCATCAGACACGCCACCAGCGTTCGTTCTGAGCCAGGATCAAACTCTTCATAAAAGTTGATGGCTCTCAAATCATTTGTTTTGCCCTGCTTAATTAAATAAAAAACAAGCAGGAGCATCTGGTTCGTTCCGCCTTTCGGCGGATTCTTTTCTGAATTTTCAAGCTGCTGTTCATTTCAGAGAATGAACGGGAGAATAAATTTAGAAAAAAATACGGGTTTTGTCAAGGTTTTTGCCTCAAAAAGGTTAAAAAACCGTTACAAAAGCCAAAAAAGAACCCAAATTCACCCAATTTTAATAAAAAACGTCAACAACTGTTTGCAAATTCACTTTTTTGAATTTTTTTTCCGTTTTTTTCCGTTTACAAGCGTCTAAGGATAGTAATTTTGTATTTTCAAAGGAGAAGGCAGTATGGATAGCATTTTGAACCTCATAGCTAACGAAGAAAACATGCGGTTGCTGGTGACGCTGGCATTCATCAGTTGCGGTTACGTGCTTCTTAACAGCAGAATGAGCCGCATGGAATTAACCCTTAATAGGCGAATAGACGGCGTTGAATCTTCCATAAAAGAACTTAGGGGAGAAATGAACAGCCGAATAGATGAGCTAAAGTACAATGACATAGCTCATTTGAACAGCACCATTGAAGCCTTGACTTACGCTTTGGAAAAGAACGGTGCTCTGAAGCCGGAAGACAAAGCCTACGTGGATAGCAGGCTGGCAACCGTTTAATCCTGCAAGCAACTCAATAACCCAAATTCACCCGATTTTAATAAAAAACGTCAACAACTGTTTGCAAAATGAGCATTATTATCCCTAAACAATGAGGAGAGAAATGAGGTTATCAAAATTTTTGATAACCTAAAATTTTCGCCAACAAATATAAAAGCCTTCACCGAAAAAGGGCTTTATATGCTTGCGACAATTCTTAAAAGCCCCAAAGCTACGCAGACTACAATAGCAATAGTTGAGACTTTTGCAAAGATAAGGGAATTGTCTCGCAATGCCAGCGAATTGGCTAAAAAGCCGGGCAAAGAAAAACAAAATGCTTTGATGCAAAAAAGCGGCGAGATTATTTCCGATGTTTTAGGTAGCAGCTTGGAAGTTTCCGGTATGGAAACGGACATTGAAATTAATCTTGCCTTGCTGAAGTTTAGGCATAAAATACACAGGAAAAAGGCAGAGCCTTGATTTAATCCATCACGCAACGAACAAATAGAATTTCGTCAAGGCACGAGAGGTTTATTCATGATGATACGGATGCCCCTTTATAACCATAAGGCAGCGGTAAATTTGTTCCGATAAAAGCAAGAAGGCGTGCTCGTGCGAGAAGGTGAGCGGGGAGAGAGATAAGAGCAAGTCCGCGCTCTGTTTGAGCTGCGGTTCTATGCCATAAGCCGAGCCAACCAGAAAAACCATGTTTTTGGAGAGTTTTGGGTTGAGCCACTCCGAAAGCTGTTTTGTGCTCATGAGTTTGCCCTCTTCGCTTAGAACAATGCGGGTGAATTGAGCGGCGGGGAATTTTTTTTCAAAAGCTGTAGAATTTTTTAATGTTGCAATTTCAACTGAGCCGTTCAGCCTTTTGGCGTATTTTAAAACTTCTTCGTTTATGGAAGTAGAGAGTTTATCAAAGTTTGCCAGATATATTTTCACCTTCCGAGCATCAACCTTTCTATTAAGAACAACGGCAGATTTTCCTTGCGCATTAAATACTGCGCTCTTTCAATATCGTATTCCACCCGGACAAACTCTATCCAGTTGCAATCGCTATCCACTAAGCACCAGCAAGCGCGGTTATCCCTGTCGCGAGGCTGCCCCACCGAGCCTACATTTATCAAAACCTTTTCGTCTGCCGCGGGGCGGTAAAGAGGGCCGTCTGAAATTACGGGTATCTCTTCGTAAGGGTCTTCGTTGTTTGCCGCTACAATTACAGGGCTATGGGTGTGCCCAATAAAACAATAGGGCGTTTTAAAATAAGAGAACGCTTCCAACGCGCCGTCCAAGTCCGCTACATAGAACCAGTCCGCCGGGGACATGGGCGAGGAATGCACAAATGTAAAATGCCCTTCTTCTGCCATGTATGGGCGGGATTTTAAATATTCCTTTGTTTGGTTGTTTATATTTTTCCAAGTCCATTCCATTGCCGCTTTTGCGTAGATGTTAAAATCCGAATAAGTTTCACGCTTTAATGCAACATTATCGTGATTCCCTAAAAGGCATATATCGCTGTGTTTTTTGGTAAGGGTTGCGCATTCATTGGGGCTTGCGCCATAGCCAACAATATCGCCAAGGCAAACACGCCTTTCTACTTTGCGAGAATCCATTGAACGCAGCACGGCTTCAAGGGCTTGCAAATTCGCATGTATATCCGAAAAAATCCCGTAAAGCATCAGTTTCTCGCAGAAATCAAATTTTCAATATACTTAGCCATCATATCCACTTCTACATTTACCAAGCTACCAGGTTGCCAGTTGCCGATGTTTGTAACTCTTATTGTCTCTGGGATAATGGCAACTCTGATTATATTTTTTTTAGGCAATTCGGCTACGGTTAGGCTTATTCCGTTAAGCGCTATTGAGCCTCTGTGGATAACATATTTAGAGAGATTTTCCGGGATTTGCAAATCCACTTCCATGCCTGTTTCCCTTTTTGCAATTTCCGTTACGGTCGCTGTGCTATCTATGTGCCCCATTACAAAATGCCCGCCCATCAGGGAGTCGGGGCGGCAAGGGAGTTCTAGGTTTACCAAGCCTCCAACGGCGGCTTTGCAAAAAGCTGTGTTGTCTATGGTTTGTTTTATCATTGTGAAAACCGCTTCGTTTTCTGTGTTGCTCTCTATGGTTAAGCAAACGCCGTCATTTGCCACGCTATCACCTTTTTTACTGCTTTTAAAATAATTTTCAGCAAAAATTTTCATCTGCAAAGCATCGCCTAATTTGTTTAGCTCTGCAATTTTTCCACATGTTTGAACTATGCCCGTAAACATTGCACCTCTTTTAATATTTGGGGGAATATAGAAAATGCTGATTACCAGAACAATAAAAATGCCCATCTACAAATTCTTTACCAAATGTCTGTTATACTTATTTAACTCACAACCTTAACTTTATTCCATCAGCATTCCCCCCTTGAATGGAGATTTCTTACAAAAATCTCCATTCGTCCCCCCGTTTTTTCCGCTCGGAGAGCTAACGGGGGGAACGCCACAGCGAAATTCGGAGTTAATCAGTGGCTACTATAGAAAATACTATTTTTCATTTATGTCAAAACTAATCGGCTTTTGGCTGCTTGCCGCCGTAATCCTCGCCTTGCCAGCAGAGGTGCAAGCGAAGAAAGTGGAGCCGGAGAGAGCCGAGAGAGTGGCGCAACGATTTGCGGAATTAAAACATGGTTCGCGGGCAAAAGTAAAACACAAGCACAGACACAAGCATAGGGAAACCGTAAGCTACTATGTATTCAACATAAACGAGGATGCAAACGGCGGTTTTGTGATTGTGGCAGGAGACGATGCGGTAAGACCGGTGCTTGGCTATTCCTATAACGGAAACTACGATGAGAATAACCTGCCCGCGAATTTTGCATATTGGATGGATTATTTGCAGAAGCAAATAGCCTGGGCACAGGAGCAGGAACTAGCGCAAAGCGAGGCTGTGCAGCAGGAATGGGATGGTTATGCTGTTTCTCCGCTGATACAGACACGGTGGGACCAAGGCGCTCCATATAATAACATGTCTCCTGTGGTGAATAATAGGCGTAGCTATACCGGGTGCGTGGCAACAGCAACTTCGCAGATAATGAAATACCATAATCATCCTGCGCAGGGCAGCGGAAGGAGTGATGCGTATAGAACCACAACACACAGGATAAATATACCTTCCATAGACTTTAGCTCGACTAATTATGATTGGGAAAATATGCAGGATAGATACTCGCAAAGCACAGCCAGCACTCCGCAAAATAATGCCGTAGCTACCTTGATGTACCACGTTGGGGTAAGCGTGAGAATGGATTACAGCCCAAATGGCAGCGGCGCGCTGTCTTCTAGAGTTCCCATGGCGTTGGTCACTTACTTTGGCTATGACAGAAGCATTCAGCATCTGTATAGGCAATACTACGACGATGCTGCTTGGGAGGCTGTGTTGATGGAACAGATAAATGCCGGTATGCCTATATATTATGACGGGTATAATGAATCGGACGGCCATGCTTTTGTATTGGACGGATATGACGGCGAAGGCAAGTTCCATTTCAACTGGGGTTGGAGCGGTTTGTATGACGGGTATTTTGTGACCTCTGCGTTGAATCCGGGCACAGACGGCGCAGGAGCAGGTTCAGGGGTATTCAATGAAGACCAAACGGTAATCATCAATATAAAACCGAACCGGGGAGGAGTTTCCACTGGCTATGAAATGGCGGTACGCAATTTAACCGCAAGCAAAACCTCTGTGAGTTACGATGAAAATGAATCGTTTACCGTTTCTTTTTCAAGGCTCTCAAACATTGCTGCTCTAGATACCTTCCCAGGCGGTCAGCTGAACGTGGCGTTAGTAGATGACAGAGATAATATTGTGGCACTAGTTGCAAGCAGCGTGAATATAGGCATTTTGCCGCCGTATAGCTACTATACCGCTTCAAGAACTTTTAATTGCGTTGCGCCAGATACGGTGGAACCTGGGAAATACAAGTTGAGGATTGTGACCAAACCTAATGGCGGGGATTGGAGAATAGTTGCCTTTGGCAACCCAAGCAGCATTGATTTTAATATAATATCGGCACCGCCAACCATCACCGTGCATCCGGCAGACCAAACCATACAAGCTGGAAAAACTGCAAAATTTGAAGTTGAGGCAACATCACCATATAAAGCGAATTCGTTCACCTACCAGTGGCAAGTTAGCACAAGCGGTAGTGCTTCTTTTAAAAATGTGCAGGACGGCATAGGCGGTACATCCGCAACTTACACAACCCCCAAAGCAATAACGGCTATGAGCGGTTACCGCTACCGCTGCATTGTTACGGACAATTATAAGCAGTCCAGTACAAGCGACATCGCTACGCTCAAAGTTGTAAAAGCCGACCCTGATTACACATTGCCAACTGGCTTGATAGCTATCTTGGGCGAGTCGCTTTCGAGCATCGTATTGCCCGAAGGCTGGTCTTGGGAAAAAACTGAAATTGTGGACAGCGTAGGGTTGCAGATTCACAAGGCGACATTTACGCCTAAAGATACAGAGAATTACAACATTATATCGGGTATTGATGTAACGGTATTGGTGGACAAGGTACCGGGTATTGACATTTCAGTTCCCGTAAGTCGAAACATCTCAGCATATACAATAGGCAACGCCGTTGTATTGCAAAACATACCGAACAATGCAAAGGTTGGAATGTACAACTTACAAGGCAAACAGGTATATTCAGCGGAAGTAGCGGATGGGCGTTTAAAAATCCCGGTGCAAACAAAAGGGATGTACATAATAAAAATTTCGCTCGGCAGCGAAATGAAAATGCTATGCTTGCCCGTTATGTGATTGGTCATTTGCTGGCTGCGGTTTCAGCATCAGAAATTTGTCCGCGATTATCTCCATAACAGCCACGTCGTGGGAGATAAAAATCATGGAAAGGTCTAATTCGTTTCGCAGGTCATTTAATAAGTGCAAAATTTGAGCCTGAACGCTCACATCAAGCGCAGAGGTTATTTCATCGCAAATTAGGATTTTAGGCCCCAGCACAAGGGAGCGCGCAAGCCCAATGCGCTGCCTTTGCCCGCCGGAAAATGCGTGTGGGAACTTGCTTGAGTCCGCATTTGAAAGCCCAACCATGTCCAGCATTCTTCTCGCCTTCGCGTGGCTTTCGCTTTTTGAAATTCCTTGGGCTAGCAAGGGAGTTGCCACAATTTCCAAAACGGAGCTTCTTGGGTTTAGCGAGGAATATGGGTCTTGAAAAGCCATTTGCATTTTGCCGCGCACAACGGAAAAGGACTTTTTTTTGTAGGGATTTATATCTTCGCCAAAAAGCTCGTAAGTTCCGCCTGGTTCCCAAGGAACAAGCCCAACCAAAGCGTTTGCAATGGTACTCTTTCCGCTCCCAGACTCACCTGCAACCGCCAAAACCTCGCCTTTGCCAAGCGAAAAGCAAACTTTGTCCAATGCTTTCACAAAGCCGCCTTTTGAGCGAAAGGAAACAGAGAGGTTTTGGATATTGAGTATCATAATAAAATGCAGTCTCCTGTATTTTCACATTCCTTTTTTGCAAATTCGCACCTGAACCTGAACCTGCAACCATCGTCAAAATCTTTGGGGTTTGGAACTGAACCCGGTATAGGTTTTAAATCCGCCAGTGTTTTTCCCTTTGCCGGCACAACGTTTAGCAACGCTTTTGTGTATGGGTGCTTGGGGGTGTTCAAAATATAATCGCTCTTGCCACATTCGGCAATTCTGCCAGCGTACATCACAGCTATTCTGTCTGCGTACTTTGCCGCCAAGTGCGCGTTGTGCGTTATCAAGAGCATGGCAGCGTTTTCGCTTTTGCACAGATTTTTAAGCACATCCATAACTGCGGTCTGTATGTTTGCATCCAACGCGGTTGTGGGTTCATCTGCTATCACAAGCGAGGGTTTGGGAGCAAGTGCCATGCAAATCACAATTCTCTGCAACATCCCGCCGCTCATCTCGTGCGGATAGCTTTTTAAAATTCGCTCCGCATCATTGAAACCGGACTTTGTCAAGAGTTCCTTTATCCTTTTCAATCTGTTTTCTTTGGGCATGGAGCGCACGGATTCCAAAAGCTGCGTACCTATGGAAACAACGGGGTTGAGTGCTTGCATGGGTTCTTGAAAAACACAACCTATGCGCTTCCCTCTAATTTCTCGCATATTTTTTGAGGATAATTCCAAAAGATTTTTGCCTTCAAAAATTATTTGCCCACTTACGATTTTTGCGCTTGGGTATGGGAGCAACCTTGGAATTGCCATTGCACTAACGCTTTTTCCGCAACCGGATTCACCCATAAGAGCAAAAATTTCTCCGTTTGAAATATCAAAGGAAACTCTGTCTGTGACTTGCACATCGCCAAAAGCCACGGATAAGCTGCGAACAGAGAGATTAAAATCCATAGTTCACAAAAATCCCCGAATATTGCGGTGTTGCGATTGGCGTTATGTGCAGATGGGAAAAATTTGCCGATGTTTTCCGGTAAATTCTCACAACATCAAAAACCGCCAAAACCCTGTTCAGTGCCATTGCCCCAAGCGAAACCTGAAACGCAATTTTTGCGATTCGGTGCCGCCTCAGCATTTCTCTATATTTTTCCATGCGAGCTGTGGTTTCTGGATTATCGCTGGAACCCCAATCCCATATATAACCATACTCATAAGGATATTCCGCATCTATTGGCAACCCTGCTCTAATCATCGCCTGATTATAATCTTCGTAAATATCGGGGCTTGAGTTTTGGTAAAGGGAACCGCCTCTGCTTCTATAGTCCCCTACTACGGTCAAAAAAGCTAGGTTTTTTGGCGCGCCTTCTGCCCCCGCATATCTGACCGCATAGCCCCTTGCGTTTTCCAACTGGTTATCGGCATAAGAATAGGTTATGCCTACGGCAAGCCACAAAGAGGCATCAACCCAAAAAAACGCAGCTGCTCTCGATTTGCTTTCCAAATAATAATGCCCCGCACCGGGCAACACAGCAGAAGAAGCTATGGATAAAATCAGGCTTTTGTCCTTGTTGCTGGATAAGTCTTCGTCCACGGAAATAACGGTCTGGGAATATATTATCTGAGCTATTATTAATATGATTAAAAGAATTTTCATATCAGTTGCTAAAAGAGATATACCACCGCAGTTTCTGCTTTGAAATTTTCGCCGATATTAAAATCGCTGTTTAACCGGATATTATCCAAAAAGGAAATTTTGTTTTCGTATAGGCTGTTGTTGTGCGCTCTTGCAGATAGTACGGCGTCCATAGCAGAGACTATGTGATTCAAAATTATAGCTCCTAAAAAAAGAGCTTGGCTGTCTGCTAATCTGCTGGCTCTTTTGCGCATGGAAAGATATTCTTCGCGAGAAACAGAACTCCCCAATGGCATGTAAATTCCATTATTCAGGAGATTGTTTTTTATGCTAGAAACAGGCGCTGCATTCGCATCCGCCCAGCCAAGCACAAAGCTTTCGCTTGCGATAGCGTTGTAATACGCAGAGCTGTTATACAACGGATATAGCAGAGTATTGTCGCCAGGGTTATACGGTTCGCCATTTGAGCTTTTATTTTGCCCAAAATTCTCGACACATGTTTTGCTGGCTGCTGAATTTCCGTAAAAAGCACTGCAATAACTCCCTCTTTCCTGTCCGTATAAATTTGCAAAATGTGCAGCGTAGTCCGGGTCGTAAATTTCGTTCATAGCTTTTTCGTATTTTGCAACCGAGAAATGCTCCGCCGCAAAATCCTGATATTTTTTTACCTGCTTGTCGTATTTATAAATTGAGTGATAGTATAAACCCGATATTAGCGCAGCTTCTTCTGCCAAATAAAATATGCCTCTTATATAGCGAGACTGCTTGCCGCCAACATAGAGCTGCCCTGAACCAGGCAGCACCAAAGACATGAACATAGCCCTGCGAGGGCTTTTGTAAGAACCTTTGGCCTCGCTCAAAGAATGTACCGAAGTAACTTGCACCGTACCCAGCAAATTCGCACGTTTATCCGCCTCGCTTTGCGGCTTCTGTTGCTCTTGCGGCGGCGGCTCTTGTTGCTCTTGCGGAGCTTGCGGCTCTTGCGCAAAAGACAGAGCGAAAAGAAGAAGGATTATGAGTAAAGCTGGCTGCATCGTTTTTTTCAATATAGCAAAATAATTATTTCACTATAAATTTAACGCTCTGCATTCCTCTCGCTTTGGCAAAATACAGCCCGCTCAAGAGTGATAGCTTAACCGTTTGCGAACCGGAAACTTTCAAAATAGCCACCTTATTCCCTTTAAGGTCAAAAATCTCAACGACAGTTGGGGCATTTGCTTCTATGCGCAATATCCCGCTGCTCAATGCCTTTATGGAAAAATGAGTTAGGGGAATATTTGAGATTATAGGCTCTGGTTCTTCTTCTTGCGAGCTGGAACTAGCCGCTACACTAGATGACGATGAACAATTAGGTTTTGCTTTGGCTACAATTTCTTTCCAGCCGTTATTTTGATAGCTGTTGATTGTTCCTGTTTTCACATAGACATAATAACCACCATCTTTAGCAACTGGTTTTGTATTGAAAGGGCATTTACCCTCCTCCTCTCCCCATTCGCCGCCACAGGTATTTTCCACGCCGTTTATGGCAACTGTTGAATTAAGATTTGGCTGGATTTGTTCAAAATCTCCTATATACAAGCAGTTGCCCGTTGTTGGCATTGTAGTTGAATTGGAAGGAACGCTTTCATACGCCAAGCCTCCGCAATAACTGGTTTGATACTCGCCGCACACCTGCGGACCTGCTGTAGCATTGCTAGAGCTACTTGCGCTTGAACTGCTGGAAACAGCAACGCTAGAACTGGAGTTGGAGCTTGGGCTGGAGCCGCCGCTCGGAGGATAAGAGCCGCTGAGGGTTGGTGTTGTCCAATTTATCAGAGCCGTATTGCCCGTCACTCCGCTTCTTGGATTTATAGTTGGGTCACCTCCAACAGCACTACCCTGTTTCTTTAAAAATTTGTTGATATTAGTAGTGAGCGGTGTGCTAAACTCCGGCTGGAATGTACAATGATTGCCGTCTGCCGAATTGGAGAAATAGGTGAGGTTGCCACCATAGCCCAAAGCCTTGTAAACTTCTCCGCCAGCGACTGCGGAAAGATGTGCAGACCTTGGTCCCAAATTTGCAATATGCGGATTATCTAATATGAGCAAACCGCGTGGAGCAACCATAGCGACTGCTCCGTGCATATCTGTGGGCAAAGTGTTTGGGCTGTTTTGGAATGTGCTGAAAACATCGCCAAGCCACGGTTGTTCTGAGTAAGCACTGCTCAGAGACTGTTTAGCTTCATTGCTAACGCTACGCATTATAGGCACGCCGCCCGTGCCGGATTCTATAGGCATAGTTAAGGCAATGCGTTGGTCAAATACACCCGCGGTAAAAGAACCTTTTCCGTAGCGAGAACAACCAGTAACGCCTATTGCATCCCATTTTAAAATGCTTCCATCTGATTTTTGAATAACATCTATTATACGGCTAACCGCCCATGCCTGCGCTGCAAGTATGCCGAGGTTGCTGCTGGCTCCGTAAAGGGTGTAATACGCACCGCTTTTATTATTACGGGCTGTGCCTTCTGCCCCTCCTATTGCTGGATCAAAAGTGATAACAGCTACGCCTTGGTTCTTTAAAGTAGAAGCACTTGGCCCGCCAAAGCCACCGTAAATGATCATTGCAGGGAAAGGTCCATTTCCACTAGGAGCATCAACGCCAGCGGTAAAAGTAGCGGTTTTGCCATTATCGCTTACAGTTACGGAAATCGAAGTTTTGCTCACTGTGCCAGTCGTGGCACTGAAAGGCGTAACTCTCATTTCTCCATAGACCGTTTTTTCCAGTAATTTGCGAATTTCTTGCCGTCTGCATATCCACTCATCTTTAGTTGTCATTCGCTGCCCATTCATCTTGGTAAATGGGTCTGGAAGGTTGGAATTGGCAGTAATGGCTCCATTGCCGCTTATGGTTACAGAGCAATCCGCTCCCTCGTTTTCTACCGTAGAATTTTGTGCCACAGCAACGGAAAAAGCCGCCAATAGGCAAAAACAGCTAAATACAAGACCTTTCATAAGAACCTCCATCCCAAACCTGATACGTCCACCATTTAAATATACATTTTTTTGGGGAAAAATCATCTTTGCCGCTGATTTTTTCTAAATTAAGGTCTGTTTACAGATTCAAGGAGAAATAAAAATGAATCAGACATTGGCAAAAGAGCTAAAGGAAATAGCGGACAACGCTAATATTCCGGAAGAAGAGTATTTTAAATGGAGAAAGAAAAGACTCACAAAAGAGTTTTTTGATAGATTAAAAGAAACGGCAACAGCGGGAAAATATTGCATTGAGGCGATAATTGAATCCACTTTGGACGACCTTTGCTGGTCGCGCTGGTGCAAGAACCATGACTTTACTTATGCGGATAAGAAAGTATGGTGGTCTATCCATTGATTTTATTTTAGCTCCTCGCAGAGTTCTTTATTCATAATTTTACTGCGAAAAACGGCATCATCAAAAAAATGCCTAGATATGTTAGTCACTAAATCGCTGTGATTGTCGTTGCCGTTTTCCCATACATGATAAAATGGCCTAATTGAAACGCAATTATTATCCTCAAATAATTGTTTTAATAACGTGCTATCGGAGCTTCCGCAAGAATGCCCCCAAATATAAATTTGATACGGAGCGGCTTTCACAAAAGCCATCAAATTCTTATAGTTATTGGCATTGGAATAATTAAACGATTTTATATTTGCAAAAAATTCCTTGTGGTTTATTTTTTTTATCCTTTCATAAGTTTCTTCATCTTCATCTCCATAACCAAAGATAATGGGATTTTCCCCATTTTTCAATTCGCCGTGTATGTGAATGATCTGCGCGCGATACCTTGCATAGTGGTGTTCATGGGATGTATAATTAAAATTTAAAAATAGAACTTTATCCAATTCAGCAGACTCAGGAACATTATCACTCAAATCAAAGGGTTTTGTTATGCTAGCTTTTAGATTTTCTTTGAGAGTTATTTCTTTTTTATTTTCTCCGCTCAAATACTCCTCTAGATAGTTTTTAATCTGAGCAAAATCTCTATTTAACCTTACGAGAGAATCGATGTTTCTATCCTTTTTATAATTATGAAAACGAATTTCCAGTTCTTTAAAATATTCCTCTTCCACATCTGCCCAATTTTTTAAATTCTGTACATTTATGAGATGTTCCAAAAATTTATTTTTATACATAAGTTTATATTCCTTATTATTGGAGATAAACTCGTACAAGTTTGCAGGTTCAATACGGCGGCGTGTTAAAAACGCAGATACTTTGGGGGTATTTGTCCCTAAATAAGCGTCCCATACGGGCGAATAAATATGTTCAATATATTCATCTGAATTTTCAATTTTTTTAGATTTGAGCCAATTTAAAAAATCTCCATAACTTGTCTTTAATCCGTGAGCCAAGTCAAATCCATTCCCGATTATAATTATTCTGTTCACAATTTTGCAATATATAAATTTTAGCGCGGAGCCATTGTACATTTCCCCGTAAGAGGGTCATAATAGAGTTGTTGCCCAGCACATTCGCTTCTCATATTGTCGTCATAAAAACTTTGCGGATTATTATAACAACCGATTAGGGTTATGAAGGAGAGTAAAAGCAAAAGTTTTGGCATGGTGGTGTGTAATATAGAAAATTCCAAGGGCAAAAATGGGGAAAGGGTTGTGGGTGGAGGCTAAGCGTGCGGGTATTGTTGTGAATTGATTTCATTTTTTCTAGATTTAGGATTGTTCGCAACTTCGAAATCGCAGAAATTAAAATCCTGCAATTAAAGATTTTGGCAAAGCAATAGGGAAAATTATGAAGCAGATAAATGCACTGGAAGCTATTAGAGATTTTGCCATTGGCATTTTAACGATTATCGTTGTAGTGGCTGGTTTGGTCTTAATTGGGAATTTTATTTTTTCCTTAATTTTTTGATTATCTTGTAGCTTGGTTGTGAATTGGTTTCTCTATTAGATGTAGATATTACACTCGTTTTGAACTATTAGAAATTTTCTAATAGTTGCCACATTTCTATATTTCCATTAATGCCCACCGACACCCTCCCATCTCTCGCAATATCCTTTTCCAAGAAATGGGAGCACGCAAGCAATGAAAAGCGTGAATCGCAGAATTTTTTGCGTGATTTTTTGAATATTTTTGGAATAACGCTTATTCCTTCCGAGCATTTTGAATATGAGGTTTGCAAAAATGCTGGCGAGCGAGGCTATATAGATTGCCTGATTAAGGAGAAAATCGCCATTGAAATGAAAAGCAGGGGTGAAAATTTGGACAAGGCATTTACGCAGTTGAAAGAGTATGTGCAGTGGCTGCCCGAAAACTTTATCCCAGAAATTTTGATGGTTTGCGATTTTGAGACAATTATTTTGGATATTGACAAAAAGAAAATTGAGTTCAAAACGAAAGATTTGCGAAAGCATTTGGATTTGTTCGGTTGTCTTTTGGAAAAAAACAAGGATTTGCATTTGCAAGAACAAATTGAAGTAAATGTGAAAGCCGCTGAGAAAATGGCAAAGCTCCACGATGCTTTAAAAGATTGTGGCTACGCGGGGAATCATCTTGAGGTTTACCTAGTGAGGCTGCTGTTTTGCCTTTTTGCGGAAGATACTGGAATTTTCCCCAAGTACTCATTTTTGGAATATATAGAACGCACGAAAAAAGACGGCTCTGATTTGTCGGAAAAAATAGCAAGGCTTTTTCAAATTTTGAATATTTCGGATAAAGATAGGAGCAAAAAGACGAACTTATCCGGCGAGTTGCTTGATTTCCAGTATATAAATGGTGGTTTGTTTTCCGATAATTTGGATATTGCGGACTTTACCGAGAAAATGCGGAATACTTTGATTGAGTGTGCCAAATTTGATTGGAGTCATATTTCGCCTGCAATTTTCGGCGCGATGTTTCAAGGCGTTGTGGATAAGGAACACAGGCGTGAACTTGGTGTGCATTACACGAGCGAAGAAAATATATTGAAGCTCATAAATCCTCTTTTTATGGATAACTTGCGTGAGGAATTTGAGAGTGTTAAAAATTCGCCGAAAAAACTTGATGAGTTTCACAATAAAATTGCTGCCTTGAAATTTTTAGACCCTGCCTGTGGCTGCGGGAATTTTTTGATTATAAGCTATAGGGAATTGCGGAGGTTGGAGCTTGAGATTTTGAAAAAGAAAATCGGCAAAAACAGGCAGCTTACGCTTGACATTATGTGGAATTTGCTCCGCGTTAATGTTGAGCAATTTTGCGGTATTGAGCACGAGGAATTTCCTTGCGAAATTGCGAAAGTTGGTATGTGGCTTATAGACCATCAGATGAATTTGGAAGCATCAGACTTGTTCGGCTGTTACTACGCCCGCCTTCCGCTTACGCAAAGCGCGAAAATTGTGTGTGGAAACGCTCTGCGAGTTGATTGGGAGAGTGTTGTGCCGAAAAATGAGTTGAGTTATATACTTGGCAACCCGCCGTTTGTGGGCGCAAGGCTTATGTCCCCTGAGCAAAAGGAAGATATGCTGAATATATTTGGGGCAAAGTTCAATGGGGTTGGAAACTTGGATTATGTCACTGCTTGGTATAAAAGAGCCGCTGATTATGCTCTTGGCACAGATATAAAATGTGCTTTTGTTTCCACGAATTCAATTTGCCAAGGCGAACAGGTTGTCTTGTTGTGGAAGCCGCTTTTTGAAGAATACAATGTAAGGATAAATTTTGCCTATAAATCTTTTATTTGGAACAATGAGGCGAAAGGTAAGGCGGCTGTGCATTGCGTGATTGTGGGGTTTGACACCCCGCTAGGAGCGGGGAATGAAACAGCCCTTTTTAAAGACATTCGGACTTTGCCCTATAATAAAAAATTGGATAAATTGGCTAATGAGAAAAGGAAAGAGGGGTGGTTGCACGAAGTTGTTATTTGGAATAAGTTGAAGCATAAGCAATTTTTGGGTATGGATTTTTATAGGCAGCAAATAATAGGGAATTTCATAGTGGATTTTTATTCCCCAAACGGCGGCGTGGTGATAGAAGCGGATGGGAAATCCCACGAAACGAAAATTGAATACGATGCAAAGAAAGACGAATATTTAAAATCTTTAGGTCTTAAAGTAATACACATCCAAGTAAAGGACATTTTAGAAAATATGGACAGAGTATTAGAGCATTTAAAAGAAGAAATAGAAAAGTTTAGTAAAGAAAAATTCCCCGCTTCTAGCGGGGTGCCTGCCGCAAGGCAGGTGGGGTGTGCCCCGCCGAAGGCGGGGAAGGTGTATATCCGCGAAAATGCAACTCGCTCAACAGAACGCGAAGCGTTCATATACGAACCTGATGGCTCAAAAATCCCAGCAAAAAACATAAACCCATATCTAATAGATGCCCCCAACATTTTCATAGAAAGCAGAAGCAAACCTTTGTGCGATGTGCCTGAAATAGGAATAGGGAACAAGCCTATTGACGATGGCAATTATCTTTTCACGGAAAGCGAAAAAGATGAGTTTTTGAAAAAAGAACCGCAGGCTGCAAAATGGTTCAAAAAATGGATTGGCTCGGATGAGTTCATAAACAGATATTTCCGCTATTGCTTATGGCTTGGCGATTGCTCGCCAGACGAATTGAGAAAAATGCCAGAATGTATAAAACGTG
>Ga0268262_10004021_pt1 | contig 15446 bp, 16 predicted proteins | sample TergutNc150P3_FD_190354 | JGI IMG/M metagenome (GOLD analysis project Ga0268262, IMG submission 190354) | Nasutitermes corniger P3 segment gut microbial community from laboratory colony in Florida, USA - Nc150 P3 (SPAdes) (version 2) | ecosystem: Host-associated > Arthropoda: Insects >... | reverse complement strand
TTTCTTCAGTCAATGTAAAGGTGCTTGTTTCCGACAGGATCGATTCGCTGGACATGCTCAGGGTGGAAAAAATTGTCCTTGACGTAATGGCCGATCAATTGAAATGGATAAACATTTTTGGGGCGATCCTGGGCGCCTTGATTGGCTTTATGGAAGTTCTTTTTTCTTACTTTACTCGCTACTGAATAAGCCGGGAGATCTCAAATATTTTTCCGCGCTAAAAACGCGCATTATTTTCGCTATCGACTCGTTGGTTTCAAGGCTGGCGATGAGCTTCGCGGACAGTTTGGTGGACGGAACCACTTCCAGGCTGGGGATTGTTTCAAGAAAACTGGAAGTCCCTACCGTGTCGGCGACTATGATACGGCGAAGCATACCCTCGCCCTCAAGCCTGTTAAGCCTTTTCGCGGCCGGCGGTGAAAAAAGGGCGTGCACCGCTATTAAATTGATTTCTTTGGGGTTAAGGACGCCCAGTGCCTTGATAAGTCCTTCCACGGACGCCGCCGTGTCTATCATGTCGTCCACTATCCATATCACTTTACCTTCGATAGGCTCCGCCGAAAGTATATTCACCGATTCAACCGTATTGACCCTGGAATAGTCCCGCTGCTTGTGGGCGACAACCAAAGGCGCGCCGAACGCGTTCGCGAATTCCCTGGCAAGTTTTTCCCCGCCCGCGTCAACCGAACAAAAAGCCCAATTTAGCCTTACCACCTCTTCCAGGGTTTTCATGTTCTGTATGTAAACGTCGCAAAGGTACTGCTCAAGAAGCGTAAGCGCCGGAATGTTATCGATGGCGCAGATTGTCGGATCAACCATGGACTCGGATTTATTTGAATGGAGCTGGTATGTAACGATATGATTTACTCCCAGGCTGGCAAGAATCTTGAAGTGAATCCAGAGGCCCACGGAGTTGCGGCGGGTTTTCCTGTCCGACCTGGAACATGAAATATAAGGCTCAAAAACGATGATTCTGTCCGCCTGCGATCGCTTTAACGCGTCCACCGCGTGGTAGAGTTCGATCTTGGCTACTTCGGCTTCAATACCCGCGTCATTCTTGCAGCAGCTCGCGAAAAGCACCACGTGCTTGCCCCGCACTGATTTTCTGACGCTGACTTCCATTTCGCCGTCGGCAAAACGATCCGTGCTTAGAAGCTCAACTCCGTTAATGGTTTCGGCCATTGAACTAAAACGGGGGATCTTTATTAATTGCTCCGCCACACGGGACGCGTAGTCTTTCATTGACCGGGTGGCGGTAACAACAAAATCGGTCTGGTTTTCTCCCACAAATATAAATATACCATGTTTTGTGAAAAAATAATAGCTTATAAGCGCCGGCTATCGACAAACACCCGCAAGGGGCATATTATGAAATTCATAAAAAAAATTTGCGAAAATCAAAGCAAAATCCATATCGGCGCAGTATAGGGGAGGGAGAATAAATATGTCAAAGTCAGGCGAAAGTGAAAAACCAAGGGGAAATCCCCTTGCTTCCACGGAAGAAAAAGAAAAGGCCCTGGAAGCCGCAAGGCTCCAGATTGAAAAACAGTACGGTTCAGGTTCCCTGATCAAACTTGGCTCTAGCGGCAGCGCCGCCGGGATCGAGGTAATACCGACCGGTTCCATACTTTTGGACGAAGCTTTGGGAATAGGCGGGTATCCCAGGGGCAGGATCATTGAAATTTTCGGCCCTGAATCTTCAGGGAAAACAACATTAGCCCTTCACGCGGTCGCGGAAGCGCAAAAACTTGGCGGCATTGCCGCCTTTGTTGACGCGGAGCACGCTTTGGATCCTGTTTACGCCAAAAACCTGGGGGTCAACATCGACAATTTGTGGGTTTCCCAGCCGGATTCAGGCGAGCAGGCGCTTGAAATCGCCGAGAGCCTGGTGCGTTCCGGCGCCGTGGACATGATCGTCGTGGATTCAGTGGCGGCTTTGACCCCCCAGGCCGAAATTGACGGCGACATGGGGGATGCCCAGATGGGCCTGCAAGCGCGTCTGATGAGCCAGGCCATGCGGAAGCTCACCGCCATCATCGGCAAGTCCAGGACCATCATCATCTTCATCAACCAGATACGCATGAAGATCGGGGTTATGTTCGGAAACCCTGAAACAACAACCGGCGGCAATGCCCTGAAGTTTTATTCCTCGCTGCGCCTTGAAGTTCGCAAAACCGAGACTATCGAAGCGGGAAAAGATACCGACGCTATCGGGAACCGGGTAAAAGTCAAGGTTGTCAAGAACAAAGTAGCGCCGCCCTTCAGGCGCGCCGAGCTGGAAATCCTCTTTGGAAAGGGAATTTCCGCCGAGGGAAGCCTGCTTGATGCCGCTGTAAAGCACGGGATAATCGACAAAAAGGGAGCGTGGTATTCTTACGGCGAAGATAAAATAGGGCAGGGCAGGGACAGCGCCAGGGACTATGTAGCGCAAAATCCCGCTTTTGCCGCAGAGCTCGAACAGAAACTGCGAAAAATAATGTTCCCGGGCCGGGAATTTCCTGTCGCCCCTGCCGCTCATCAGGAAGAGAAAGCCAAGCCCAAAAAAGCCGCCCAGGGAGCCGCGGAAAGCGTCTAGATGAAAGTTTATCTGGGTTTGGGATCAAACCTGGGGGATTCACGCCAAATCGTTCTTGACGCTGTAAAGGCGCTTGGGGAAGTTCTAACCGGCTTACGAAGCGCCTCGCTTTATGAAACAAAACCACTTTACGTTACGGATCAGGGCAGTTTTATAAACACCGTAGTCGAAGGCCATTACGCGCCGAATTACACGTCGATTGAAGCTTCTCCCGCGGCTTCGGCAAGGGAGCTGCTTTCCCGCTTGCATGAAATTGAAGCTCGCTTTGGGCGGGACAGGGCAAAAGAAAGGCGCTGGGGCGAGCGTTTTTTGGATATTGATATCCTTCTTTTTGGGGACTACACCGTGAACGAAGCTGATCTCACCATTCCCCACCAAAGGCTCAGGGAACGGCGTTTTGCCCTGGAACCGCTTCTTGAGCTTTCGCCTGACATCGCGGAACCAGGCACAGGGCTTTTTTACAGGGACTTCTGCGCCGCCCTGCCGGATCAGGGGGTATGTAGCGCCGCCTCCGGCCACTGGCAGCGGTCGGATTAACGGCACTACTAAATTTATGTGTCGGACATTGCTATGGGTACTTTACCTTTTAGTAAGATGGAATGTACCGTAATTGGTTGACTCTACAGTCATTGTGCTCCCTGAAACAGTAGCAGTACCAAAAGTGTTGCCGTTTGTTTCACGAAAAGTGGCTGTATTACCGTTACGGGTATAAGAACCTGTAAAAGTATTTACGGAGTCTCTTGACGTCCAGGTGGTATTGTTACATATCACTGTTAACCAACCGTCAGACCATGTTCCAATAAATGGATTGCTGCCTCCGCCGCCGCTGCCTCCGCCGCCGCTGCCTCCACCGCCTCCACCTCCACCGCCGCTGCCACCTCCGCTGCCGCCCCCTCCGCCACTGCCGCCGCCGATAATACCAATGCCATCTTCATGCAGGAACGGGTTGCAGGCGGCCATAAGCATTGTGATAATCACAGTAATAATCAATGCTGTAAATACAAAACGTTTTGTTTTCATAAAACACTCCTTGGATTTTATTGAACCATAATAAATTCGACCCTGCGATTTCTCCAGTTGTTACTGGCATCATCGTAGGGGGCTATCATTCCGGATGAACCGGCTCCTTGTATGTCTATTTTGTCAAGATTAACGCCGTACCTTTTTAATTCGTTTACAACCGTTAACGCCCTTGCCTGGCTTAAAACCTTAAGTTCAGGTTCTTCCCGATTACGCGCCGATCCTTCAGACGTGGTGGGGTTTGCATGGCCTTCAACAATGATACCGGAGTATTTTGCCCTCTTTAGTATTTCCGCGACATCTTTGATCGTTTTTTCATTGCGTGCCATAATTTCCGGGCTCAAACCTTTAAGTTCAGAACTGTCGGGAGCGAAAACAACATACACCATAAGGCGCAGGCGGCCGTCGCCGTCCAATTCCACCCATATGGAATCGTCTCCGTATTCCCTGACGATTGCCTCAACCTGGTTCAAAAAAGTAGTTTTATTATTCGACGAACCACTGGTTTTGATTAACGGCAGACGTATACCGGCATTAACCCCGATGCCATACATAAACGGATAGCCAATTCGCGTATAGGGTTCAATGTAAAAATTATTTGCCAAAGGCAGGCGCGCGCCGCCGGTAACTCCCAAAAGAAACGTTTTACCCACGTCTGTGCCTATCCATAGCCCCGCGTCCGCCTGGACAAACATCTGTATATCTTTTAAGAAATACCAGCGAAAGAAGGGGGCAGCTTCAAGCGTAAGAATATCGGAAAAACTTAAGCCCAGATCAAAACCTGCCGCAAACGACGAATTGATGCTGTAATCTGCACCTAAATGCACCCCTAAGGCGGCCGCAAAATCTTTTGTTGAATTCATGTTCCATTCAATGCCGGTACCTATAGCCCATTTTTGCACTGGAGAAAAATCGGTATAGGATAAATCGGAATCGGATGAATTTTCGGAACTGTTGGTTATTTGGGCGAAAATAACTCCTGCTGCTAAAACTGAAAGAATAAATATCAATAAATACTTTTTCATAAAAACTCCTTGAATACGATAATTTCGAACGTTTTAAATAAAATTTTCATGAGCAACCTCCTTATGGATAGCTTTGAGTTTGATTGTGTTTTTCATGGAAAAACTCCTGTAAATTGATTTATATAAAAAGCCGGTGTCAAAATTGACAGACAGCGTTTTACCAAAACAAAGCGCATGCGATGTCCCAGGAACCAAAGGCAGGCGCTTATTCGGTCTGTGATTCAGAGTCTTTTGGCGGATTCTCAATAGACCGCTGAAGCTTATACCGCCTTTTTATGGCGGATTCGGCCGTTACAGCAGTAATAACCGTTGTCATTATTAAACGCTTCGATTCCTGCCCAAGTTTCCTGTATCCTTCCAGTAATTCTTCTTCCTGCTTAGCAGTATCCATGTGTATCATTTAACAATAATATATATTATTAAACGATAATTGGCTAGCCATTTTATCCTTTACGAATAAAAATCCTTGAATGATTATCATTTCTTGGATAACCTGTCGAAAATGATAAATAATCGTCTGAAAGAGATAAGAAAATCTTTAAAAATAAACCAATCGGAGTTTGCCTCAAAAATTGGTTTGGCTCAAAGCGGCTATTCGCAAATTGAAACGGGCGAGAATACCCTTACAGATCAGAACATAAAACTTGTCTGCCTTATTTACGATGTCAATGAGTCATGGCTGCGTTCAGGAAAAGGTGAAATGTTTAACTATAAAGCAAAACCGAAAGACGATGATGAAAAAAGGCTTCTTGATATGTTTCGTTGTTTGTCTCCGGAAATGCAGGAATTTGTGTTGAAAAAAATAAAAGAATGCCTGCGGCTTGACAGTAGTTTTGGCAATTAATGCTTTGCGTGAACTTCTTTTGGTTAGTATATGCCGCCTCCGGGCGTCTTGCCATAAAGCGAAAAAAAGTTAAATATAGAGGGGATGGAGATTTCCCCTGGCGAAAACCCCGCGACATACAGCGGGTTTCGCAGTTTCAGAATTAATAAATTTGAAGGCCCCCTGGATCTCCTGCTTTTCTTAATTAAAAAAAACGAAGTTAAAATTTACGACATCCCTATCGCGAAAATTACGGAGCAATACCTGGACTATCTGACCGGTTTATCCGAGTTTGACCTTGAGGAAATTTCTGAATTTCAGGCTATGGCGGCTACACTGCTTCTTATAAAATCCAGGATGCTTCTTCCCGTCGAAATCAGTGATTATGATGAAGACGAAGATCCCAGGCAGGAACTGGTTGAGCATCTCATTGAATACCAAAAATTTAAGAAATTATCCGGCCTTATGGAGGAAAAGGTAAGGGAGACTGAGTGGGTTATAGAGAAGAAACGGATTGAGCGATCCCTTCCCTTTAATGATGAGGCTTTGTGGGAAAAAGTTGATGTCTGGGATTTGCTGACAATTTTCGCGGAATGTACCCGCGGCCTTTCAAGGGAGAGGATCATCGATCTGTACGAAGAAATAACCATAAATGAAAAAAAAGTCCTTCTTTATGAAATCCTTGAGGAACGGAAAGAATGCAGGTTCGCGGATCTGCTTGTTCGCGCCGATTCCATTTTGGATTTTGTCTGCGCGTTCCTCGCTTTGCTTGAGGTGGCAAAACAGCATATTGTTGCTGTTTTTCAAAATCGTATGTTTGGAGATATAATTATCAGGTGGGCATGACGAATTCCAATCAGACAAATGAAACAGCCTTGATCGAAGCGATCCTCTTTCTGGAAGCGGAAGCCGTTGACGAAGCCGCTCTTTCCCGCATTTCTCTTCTTTCCCGGGAAACGGTTAGAGAAGCCCTTGAAAAGCTCCAAAGCCGTTACGCGGAATCGGATTCCGGGTTGGAGCTGCAAATAAATTCCGGCCGCTATTTGATTTCACCGAAAAGGGCTTTATGGGAAATCCTTAAACCGCGATACGGCAAAAAGAATGAAAACCGCCTTTCCAGGGCGGCCATGGAAACGCTTTCTATCGTCGCGTACTCCCAGCCTGTTACAAGGTCGGAGGTGGAAGCCATCCGCGGTACGCAGGTTGACAATATGATGCGGCATCTTCTGGAAAAAAACCTTATCAGGGAGATGGGAAAAAAAGACGTGCCGGGCAAACCCGTTCAATACGGAACTACCAGGGAATTCCTGAAAGTTTTTGGGTTGGGCAGCATCGCTGACCTTCCCAAACTGGATGAAAGCGAGGCGGAGCGTTTTGAGCTTCAAGGAGAGCGCTGATTCTGCCCCTATGAGGCTGCAGGTATTCCTTGCCCACGCTGGTATCGCTTCGCGAAGGACAGCGGAGACATTCATTGCCCGGGGAAAAGTAACGGTCAACGGAAACAAAGTAACTACTCCCGGTTTTAAAGTTTTGCCTTGCGACGATGTGCGTTTCGACGGGCGAATCGTTAAAATCGAAAGCCGCCTGCTGTACCTGGCCCTGAACAAGCCGCCGCTTTATATTTGCAGCTCAAGCGATCCGCAGGGAAGGCCGCTGGCGTTGGATTTGCTCCCGGCTTATAAACAAAGTGTTACCGACAAGGCAAGCAACCCCTCTTCAATACGGCTTTACAATGTCGGCCGTCTGGATTATCGTTCAACAGGGCTCATTATTTTTACCAATGACGGGGAATTTGCCGCCCGCCTTGGCCATCCTGGCGCCCAAATTGAAAAAGAATACCTTGTTGAATCAACATCTCCTGTCCCCGACAAGGTGGTGGAAGAATTTGAAAGGGGGCTCATTATTGAAGGAATTCTTTACAGGGCAAGTTACATTGAAAGGACCGGAAGAAAATCCCTAAGAGTAGTGCTTATCGAAGGCAAAAACAGGGAAATCCGCAGGGTTTTCTCCCATTTTCACCTGCACGCGCAGAGGCTGCAAAGGGTCCGCATAGGGCCGGTATGCCTGGGTTCGCTAAAAGAAGGGGATTCACGGCCGCTGACAGCGGAAGAATTGGCTAAATTAAGGAGCAAGACTTGGTAATCGCGATTGACGGCCCAGCGGGCTCAGGAAAAAGCACTATAGCCCGTTTATTGGCCGAAAAACTCACTTTAAACGGCCCGTTTACCTATATAAACTCCGGTAATATCTACAGGGCTTTAACCCTGGGCTGCGTAAGAAACGGGATAAGCCCTTCCGAGCCGGAAAAAGCCCTGGAATACGCGAGAACAGCCAAAATTGATTACAGGGATAATTCGGTATTCCTTGATAACGAGGATGTAACCGACCTCCTTCATTCGGATGAAATTGACAGGCTCTCGGCGCCGTTTTCTGCAATAGTCCCCCTTCGCCATGTAGTTAACGATATAGTCCGTAAAATAGCCGGAACCCATAATGCCGTGGTGGAAGGTCGCGACATGACTACTGTAGTTTTCCCCAACGCCGAATACCGCTTCTATCTGGACGCCTCGGCGGAAGCCAGGGCAGGGCGCCGCTACAACCAGGGGGTTTCTTCGCTAAGCCTCGAGGAGATACGCCAGGCAATTCTAGAGAGGGATGAAATCGATAAAAATAAAGTGGAAGGAAGCCTGATTCTTGCGCCGGGGGTTGACTATATTGATACATCCGGCTTGACTGTTAATCAAGTTTATGACAAATTAGTAATGAAACTACAAATGGAAGGGCATGATATGGCACAAATGGAAGTGGAATCGGACACTAATCTGAGTGAAAAGACGGGGGGGCAGAAAACCCCGCCCGCCGGAGATAACATCCAGACTCAATTGCAGGAAGAGTACCTAAAAAACCTCGAACAGCTTGAAGAAGGGCAGATGGTAGAAGGCCATGTAGTCCAGGTTACCCAGGATCAGGTCTTTATCAACATTGGCTACAAATCGGAAGGCAAAATTCCAATAGAGGAATTTGCCGAGAATCCCGTCGAAGGCGATAAAGTCTCGGTTATTCTGGTTTCCAAGGAAAACAAGCACGGTGAAGTGATTGTATCCAAGCAAAAGGCCGACCTGAAAATTTTCTGGAAGAATTTGCGCCAGGCCTTTCAGGAACACCTCCCGGTTGAAGGCGTTATTGAAAAGCTGATTAAAGGCGGCTTTGACGTAAATTTGGGCGCGGACGTACACGCATTTCTTCCCATAAGCCAATCGGATGTTCAAAAAGTTGACAAACCGGAAAAGCTTTTGGGAGAGAAAGCCAAGTTCTACGTTGAGCGGCTTTATTCCGACGGCAAAGTAAACGTTGTGGTAAACCGCCGCAAATGCATGGAAGAAGAGACCGAGCAAAAAAGAAATGATTTTTTCGCAAATACCCAAATAGGAATGGATATTACAGGAAAGGTAAAAAGTTTTACTTCCTTTGGGGCTTTTATTGATCTGGGAGGCTTTGACGGGCTTCTGCATATCAATGACATGAGCTGGGGCCATGTAACCAGGCCGAAAGACTTTGTAAAAAAAGGCCAGGAAATCAGGCTTAAGGTAATCCGGATTGATCCTGTCGAAAAGAGAATTAACCTTTCGCTAAAGCATTTTACCGAAGATCCCTGGGTTCATTTTGAAGACAAATACAGCGTAAACGACATCGTTAAGGGAAAAGTTACGAAACTGACAGAGTACGGGGCGTTTATTGAGCTGGAAGAAGGAATCGAAGGTCTCGCGCATATTTCCGAATTTTCCTGGGTAAAAAAGATTCAAAAACCGGGAGAAGTTGTCAGCATCGGAGACCTGGTTGAGTGCATGATCCTGGGTTACGACCTTCAGGCCGGCAGGGTCTCCCTTGGGCTTAAGCAGGTCAGCGCGAATCCCTGGGTTACAATTGACGAAAAGTACCCTGTCGGAACCAGGCTCACAAGAAAGATAGTGAAGATAACCATTTCCGGAGCTTATATAGAACTGGAGGAAGGCATTGACGGCTTCCTGCACGGCGACGATATTTCTTGGACGAAAAAAATAAAGCATCCCGGCAGCGAATTCCATGTAGGCCAGGAAGTGGAGATTATGGTCATCAGCGTGGACAAGGAAAACCGCAATATACGCCTTGGAATCAAGCAGCTTTCCGAAGATCCCTGGAAGAGTTTCGCGGCAGCTTATAAACCCGGAAGCCAGGTAGAAGGGGAGGTTTCTTCCGTTACGGACTTTGGGATTTTTGTCCGCGTCCCAGGAGGTATTGAGGGCCTTATTCACAAATCAAACCTGACTGAAACCAGGGACGAAACTCCCGAAGACGCCCTCAAAAAATACAAAGAGGGAGACAAGATCAAAGCGGTAGTTCTGGAAATACAAACGGACAAACAAAAAGTGGCTTTTTCCATCAAGGATTACAAAAAGAAAGTACAGCAGGAAGAATTATCACGCTATATAGCGGCAGACGAATCTGATGATTCTACATATACCCTGGGAGACTTTCTCAAGTCAAAAGGCACTGGAGAATAATCGCCTGGAGCCTTAATAGCCCGGAGGATAAATCCTTTTTGGTATGTTATCGAAGATTGATGTCCAGAAATTCAACACGCTTATTGAGACAAACGCTCTCATCAATTCAAATTACACCGACCTGAATTCCCTGCTTGTCCATATTCTGGATTCCGCCACCCGCCTTTGCGAAGGCGAAGCCTCAAACCTTCTGCTTGTTAACAAAGAAACCCAGGAGCTTCATTTTGAAATCTTTCTGGGTAAATCTGGGGAAAACGCAAACCGCTACACCATAAAAATGGGGGAGGGCATAGCCGGCTGGGTTGCGCTTCATAACCGATCCATGATTGTTACCGATAGCGATGAAAAAACCGTCCATGACACTTCAGCAGAATCAGGCCTTCCGTATAAAACCATGATGGCTGCCCCTCTGCGGGTAAAAGACGAATGCCTTGGCGTTATAGAACTGATAAACAAAAAAAGCGATAAAGGTTTCAATGAAGACGATTTGGAGTGGCTTGAGATATTTGCCACTCAGGCCGGAATTGCCATTGTTAATGCCAGAAGCATGGAAAAAGCGCATGATAAAATAAAACAGCTGCTCCATGAGCAGATTAAGTCAACCGTCCCCCACAATGCCATAGTGGCAAAAAGCGCCGTCATTCGGGAAAAGTTTGAAATTGTCGAGAGGGTTGCAAAAACAGATTCGTCGGTTCTTCTTTTGGGGGAAAGCGGCGTCGGCAAGGAAATTTTTGCCGAGCAGATACACCTGAAAAGCGCCCGCAGCGACAAGCCTTTTGTCAAGGTTAACTGCGCCGCAATTCCTGAAGGGCTTTTGGAAAGCGAGCTTTTCGGCCATGTAAAGGGCGCTTTTACCAGCGCCGTTTCATCAAGGCACGGCCGCTTTGAACTGGCGAATGGGGGTACAATCTTTCTTGATGAAATAGGGGAATTGCCGCTTGGCCTTCAGGCAAAACTGCTCCGGGTAATTCAGGAAAAGACTTTCGAAAAAGTAGGGTCTGATAATACTGTTACCGTAGATGTGCGGATTCTGGCGGCGACGAATCGCGATATAGAAAAACAGGTTGAAGACGGCGAGTTCCGCAGCGATCTATACTACAGGCTGAACGTGCTTCCCCTTTATATACCGCCGTTAAGGCAGAGGGTAGAAGATATTCCGGAACTGGCGGAAATGTTCTTAAATAAATATATTAAAGAAACCAAAAATCAAATAACAGGCTTTTCACAGGAAGCGATGGAGACCATGCTTTCCTATTCATGGCCGGGCAATATCAGGGAACTGGGTAATTGCGTTGAAAGGGCCTGTGTCATCGGAAAGGGGAAAAAGATTGAAGCTGAAGACCTTTTTCTTAAATCGCCGGTTCAGCATATATTTCCGGCGGACGGAAGCAGAAATTTAAAAAACGCCGAAAATGGTTTCAGGGCCCGCTATATAAAACAGGTGCTTGAGGAAAATAACTGGAATCAGACAGAGGCGGCAAAGGTACTGAGCATACAACGAACTTATTTATCCAGGCTGGTAAAAGAACTGGATATCGTCAATTTAAAGGAGTAATGACAATGGCAGTGAGACCGGATACCCAAAGCAAGGATGAATTAACTTTTAACGAGAAGATTAATGAGCGGATTGGCGATTTAATCCAGAAAAACCGGATACAATTATTGGCCGCTCTGGCCGCTGTAGTTCTGGCTGTTGTAGCTTTTGTAGTTATAAGTGTGGTAAGGGAAAAAATCCAATCCAATGCGTTAAGCAAGGTAGACTCGCTTAACCGCAGATATGAAGCTATAAAAGAAAGCCTTTCCGGCGTGGAAGATCCGGATATCTCCCGGCAATTGGAGCTTGGAGTTCTATTCACGGAGCTTACGGAATTCGAAAATAAAAATTCCGGGTTTGCCGCTGCCCGCGCTTATAGCATCAATGCCAGTATAAGCATGGATCAGAAAAATTGGGATACAGCCGAAGAGAAATGGCTAAAAGCGGCGGAAGCCGCCCCGAAGAGTTACCTTGCGCCCATTGCGGTTTTTAACGCCGCTGTAGCGGCTGAAGAACAGGGAAGAATAGAACAAGCCATCGCTTACTATTCAAGGGCGGCAGGTTACGGGGATTCTTTTCCGGCAGCCGCAAGGGCGCAGTTCTCAGTAGGGAGGCTTGAAGAATCCCGTGGCAACAGGGTTTCCGCTGTTGAGGCTTACAGGAATTTACTGGCAAAGTGGCCAAATGAACCGGTTTGGCTTAATCTGGCCCAGAACCGGTTATTGGTTTTATCGGACTAGCGTAATGCCTCATAAATCACAAGGCACAGTTTTTTATTTGTTATTTATTATTTGTTATTTGCTATTTGGTTCTTGCGGTATTGAAGACTATCCGTACATTAATCCGATTCCCCAGGGTAATATAGTCCAGACGATGAATAACCGCGCCGTTATACGCATACCGCGCGATTCTCCAGGCACTACTTTTACCAATTTCGCGGTATTTTACCGTATTTATGTAAGCGATACGCTTCTGCAATCAACTACTTCGACAAGTTCCTATTCCGCCATTAATTCGACTTTGGCTTCTGATTACAGCTATTTTAACGGCTACATTAACAGCACGACCCAGGTTAATGTCAACATGGATTCGCTTTTTCAGAACAGGGGTTATAAGTATCTTGTTTTGGAAGATCCCAATAATAATATAAATACAGTTTTGTCGGAATCTTCCCTTGGACAATCGCTTATATTTGATTTTACTTCATTCAAAAGACCAACAATGTCATTGGGGAGCGATACCTATGTATTATGGAGATCGGACGGCGGCGGCCTTTTCAGCCCCAGGCCCGATCGTTACTTTATAAACACCAGGGAATTATCCAGTCCTGATAACATAAATAACCAGATAAATGCCGACGTGACAAACAAGGCCAATCTCACAGCAGGCGATATGCGGTATACCTATGCCGCTATGTTTATAGTGGCAGTCGGCATCAACCCTGCCAGTTATTCAAATATATACAGTACCCCTTCGCTCATTCATGTTTTTCAGATTCCGGATTGATACCGGCATTTTTATATTTATCCAAAATTGAGGAAAGGGAAATATTGCTGAAATAATTTTTTACAAGCTGGTTTACTTCCAGCCATATATAATGGCACAGGCATTGCCCGATTTTATCGCAGCTATCGCCGGTTTTGTCGCAAAAAGTTATTTCCAGGTTTTCTCCAGCGGCTTCAAGTATCTGCATAACCGTCAGTTCATTCAGGCTTTTGGCAAAACAGAAACCTCCGCCCGGCCCCCTTATTGAAGTTACAATTCCCGCTTTTCTTAATCTGTAAAAAATTTGCTCAAGAAAAACTGAGGAGATGTTTTCCTCTTCCGAAAGGTTATTTATTGATACCGGTTCCCCATCCGTTCCCAGTTTTGCCAAAGCCAAAGAAGCCCTAAGCGCGTAACGGCCCCTGGTAGTAATATTCATGGGAAATTCCTCCCCATCTGTTTCTTAAATCAATATTACACCGGTTCAGCCAATTTTGGAAGGGGTTGGATTTCAGGCTTTGCCTGTATTTGAACTTGTACTCCCTGTATAAATGTTGTAAAGTCTATTTATGAATCAGATTATCCTCAAGGCGGAGGATTTAGACGGCTATCTGACAAATGCTGACCATGATCATATTGACAATATGGGCAGGATATACCGTGAGGTGATGAGCTGCTATTCAATACTTGACAAAAGCATGCTTGAAAAGGAAAAGAAGCGCGAAAAGGAAAACCTGATACGCCTTTTCAATGAAATGGGAAACATAATGCAGGAGATTTGCAGCGAGGATAAGCGGATTCATGTGTATTCCTTTGAACCTCCCCAGGAAAACCACCCGGAAGCCTCCAGGTTAATTGCCAAACTCAGGGACCTGAGAACCGAAAAGGAAGAATTTGTATATTATACGCAGCGCGCATATGAAATGCTGTTTAAGCTGGCATATGGCGGGACAAAGGGCTCCGACAAGAATTACCTGATCGTTAAAACGCCTGTAAATATTCCGGTTCAGAATTTTGCCATTCACAAGATAACTAACATTGACGACAAGATAGAAAATACGGTTATGTGCGTAATGCTCAGGGGCGCACTTCTGCCCTCGATGATTATGAGCAAGGAGATTCAGGAATATTCATCGCATGGCTATGTTACGCCCTTTGCCCTTTTCAAAATCCGCCGCGATGAGGCGAAGCATGAATTTGATATGGAATATATCCTTGATCTGGACAGGTCTTATTTTAACCTCAAAGACCTTGACGGAAAGGATCTTATCTTCGCAGATCCGATGAACGCGACCGGGGGAAGCCTGGTAACCGTTGTCAAGTATCTTTTAAACGAAGGCATTCATCCCAAATCCATACAGTTCTTTAATGTAATTGCCGCCCTAAAAGGGGCGCTCAGGGCCGTACGCGCCCTGGAAAATTGCCATGTCTATACCCTTTGGATGGATCCGATGCTGAATGAGAACGCGTATATTATGCCCGGCCTTGGAGACGCGGGGGACAGGATCAACGGAACCGATTCTGAAAAGCCCAGGAACATAATTCAGCTTGTTGCCGATTACGGTTCTAATATCGCGCGCCTTTACCGGGCACAGCTCCGCGAGATCGAAGAAACAGTTCTGAATACCGGGACGGAAAATTGAAAAAGAAATTATATCCGGTATTGCTTATTGCTCTTTTTATTGTCTCTGGTACTGTATCCTGTGTAACCAGAGGCGTGGCGCAGGCTGAAGAATATTTTTCTATCGGCATGGCGTATTTTGAAATGGGTAAATTTGCCGAAGCCGAAACATGGCTTAACAGGGCCCGTACTGCGGACAAAACCATGCTGGCTTCGGAATACAACCTTGGAAGGATAGCCTTTGAGACAGGGCATTATAAAGAGGCGGCAGGGTATTTTGAAAACATCCTGAAAAAAGATCCGGATAATACGATGGCACTAAAAGCCGCGGCTTATACCCGAATCAAAAACGGCGATTTTGAAAAAGCGGAAGCCCATTACACAAGGGTTCTTGAGCTGATTCCCGAAAGCGCGGACGACGGATATAACTACGCTTTGGTCCTTTACGGCCTTCAAAAATACGAAGATTGCGAAAGAGTGCTTAACAAATACCCCTTTGCCCTGGAAGAAAAAGCGCCATCCGTTCTGCTTCTTGCCCGGGCGCAAAGAGAAATGGGCAGGGTAGAAGCTATAGACACTTTTGCCAAATGGATTATTGTGAACTCAGGCACGCCCAATCCCCAAGGCTTTCTTGAATATGCCCGTGTTTTGGAAAAAGCGGAATTTTACGCGCGGGCATTGGAACAATACAATGACGCGATAAAAGCCAATACGAAAGATACGGCTACCCTTAAAAAGAGTACAATACGATTTGAAAAATCCCGCCTTCTTCTTACAGTAGACCCGGATAACGAAGAAGGGCTAAAGGAATTTACCGATGCC